>Ga0209189_1000147_pt1 | contig 60549 bp, 55 predicted proteins | sample C_130820_EF_Meta_FD_187308 | JGI IMG/M metagenome (GOLD analysis project Ga0209189, IMG submission 187308) | Freshwater microbial communities from Lake Croche, Canada to study carbon cycling - C_130820_EF_MetaG (SPAdes) (version 3) | ecosystem: Environmental > Aquatic > Freshwater > Lake...
ACAATTAATTATTAATTTATTTATTGGGTTTTTTGAAATAAAGTTGTAGACACAGGAAATATAAAAAACAAGACAATTAATTATTAATTTATTTATTGGGTTTTTTGAGATAAAGTTGTAGACACAGGAAATATAAAAAACAAGGCAATTTATTTTATATGTTTTTTTGTTTTATTTCTCCTCCCAAATTTACAATATTGTTTTTGAGAAAATCCTTTTGGACGATTACAGTTAATACTTTTTTTATATTTTAAACTCCATTTGCCTATCTTTTTTTTATTTTTTGTCATTATGGTATAATGACAGAAAATAACATTTTTATACGTTTTATCATTTCAAACGAAAGATTATATATTTATGTTTATTCTAATTTTATTCTTTTTCCTAAAAATAAAAATAAAAATAGTTATTTTAAGATAAAGTTGTAGACACAGAGAATTAACAAATGAGTTAAAACCAACTATGCGGAGTTACGGATGATATTTCAGGATAAATCTTTGCTGATAAGGATTTTGGTTTTTTTACAGTATTAACCTGTTTAACATTAGTATTTATGTCAATACTATCAAGTATTGAAATATTTTTAAGGGTTTCTATATTATTAAGTTTTTCAATTTTTTGAGGGGTTTTTACAAATGGGTTATTAAACTTTATAACAAACGGTTTTTTTATGGGCGGTGTGTCCATTAATTGAATCTATCCCATTCTTTATATTATTTCATCCTTTATTTGAAAAAACATCACACAAAACTTGTTGTTTAAAATAAGTAGTAATAACATTTCGTTCTTTAGGTTGGGGTTTAACCCGTTTTGGTTTATTACCGATTATTATATTACACTGAATGTATTGTTTGTTTAGTTGTTGACACGCCATAACACGTTTGTTTCCGTCAATTACTTTATATATATTATTATTAATTTTACTAATAATAATAGGAGTATCTAAACCGTTGTGTAAAATATCTTCTGATAATTCCCGAATTTCTTGTTGAAACTTTATATTTGGAAGTTGTTTCCAAAAATCTACGTCTAATATAAAAACATCGTTAATATTAATAATAGTCATTTAAGAGTGTTTATCCTTAATTTATCTTTATATTTTTATATTGTTTCCAAGATATTTTTATTGGTTCACAAACGTTGGTTTGTTTATCATTCTCGTATAACTTATCTAATTTATCCGATTTTTTTAAGGCGCTATCAATATATAGTTCTTTCAATAAAGTTCCAACCAAAAACGACCCTTCGTGTTGGTCTAATTCATCATTTTCTATTTTTTCCAAGATATCTAAAAACTTGAATAAAATATCTATATTTATTTCGTCCTTTTTTATTTTGTTATAAATATCCGTATAACAACTATACAAAAAAAAACATTCATCAAGACATTCTTCGTGTATATTTATGTCGCCAGTATTGTATTTTTTTTTAATAATTAACATATTATTTATTTCAGTTCTTAATTTAACACTATGTTTTAATTCGCGTATTAATTCGGTTTGGTCTTCAACATTGTTTGTTTTGATTAGTTGTTGTAATTGAATTCTTTGGGTATCGTCCATTATAAATAAGTAATACAAAATTATATTTAATATATAATAAAATAAATATATATATTAAATGGCAAGTAATAACCTTCCACCCGGTTTATTGTTACCATCTGTAAAAGGTCTTGATGGACCAAATCCAAGAGATGCCGCATTCATGAACGAGATGAATAATAATTCTAAATTAACTAAATTAACTAATATAGGAGGAGGACGCAAACATAAAAAGTATCATAGAGGTGGTTTTATTAATCCCCAAATGCTATCAACGTATCCGGAGATTGGTGCCACAGGACAAAACACCACTGATATTAATAATAAACTCGCAGTTATATCTACTCAAAACACCAGCAACTCTAATTATGATTTAAAGGTCGGACAGGTTGCTGGAAATACCAAAAGACGAAATACTAAAAAACGCAAAAATAAAACACGAAAACACAAAACACGAAAAAATAGGAAATCTAGAAGACACCGCAAATAATTTTTTTAAAATAGAATATATAAGTATGCCTACAGGAAAAAATTGGTTGAATTTTACATATGTAAATATAGGGTTTGTTGTCTACATAATTGCGATGTATTATTTTATATCACTTAAACAAATTAAGGATAATTGGCCCGAGTATAGATGTAATCCGATGTATATGCCTTTATCAGATGATATTCAAAAGGATTTCGTTTATTGTATTCAAACGATGCAGACTAATTATATGGGACACCTGTTACAACCGTTGACATTTTCGACGGCGTCCTTAACTGATATGGCAGGAAACTTTTCACAAGAAATAAATAATATTAGAAATATGTTTAACCAAACCCGAAATTTTATTACTTCCACGATTCAAAATATTTTCGGGGTTTTTTTAAATATAATAATCGAATTCCAAAAAATTATCATTGGTATTAAGGATTTAGTTTCCAAAATTGTCGGAATTATGATAACATTACTTTATATTTTAGACGGAAGCACGAAAACAACGCAAAGTATGTGGAACGGACCTCCGGGACAAATGGTTAGGTCTTTGGGTAAATGTTTTCATCCGCATACAAAAATCAAATTAAAAAATGGATTTATTTGTTGTATTCAAGATATTCATTTAGGAGACATTTTAGAAAATGGTAGTAGAGTAACCGCCATTATGAAAATTGATAATAATCTTAACCGAGATTTTGAAGCATTATATAAATTACCAAAACGCGGTGTTGACAACGAAGATATTCTTATTACAGGGTCTCACTTAATTTTTGATAAAACCGCGAATAAATATATCGAAATCAAAAACTATAAAGATGCCGAAATTACCCACCGAAAAGTTGCTTGGTTAAGTTGTTTAATTACTGATGACCATAAAATACAAATTGGTAAAGAGGAATTCTGGGATTGGGAAGATTATATCATTAAATTACAACATTATTCATAATATGTGGTGTATTACTGAATAATATCCAAACACTATATATATGGATAATTTAAATCTTCAAGAAAATAAAATAAAAAAAATAAACAAAATATATGAGAATTTAACATATTTCGACCAATACGGGTCATCAGTCATAATTTTTATTATTTTAACAATTATACTTTTTATGATATATTCATACACCGTTGTTATGTTACAAATCCAACCCATTAAAGATGACTGGCAGAACCAACGATGTAACCCCAAAGTAATTCCCTTTGTATCTTTAATAAATAAACCAAACAATAAAACTGCCAACGAATATACTCAAGAAAACTTCATTTACTGTACACAAACGATTTTAACCAAAATGTCAAGTTTCGCATTACAACCCTTAACATTTTTAACTGCTAAGTTGAATTTGTTATTTGGAAATTTATCGCAAGACGTTCAAGCAGGAAGAAACATGTTTGATAATATTCGAAACAACGTTAATAATATTGTTCAAGAAATAATGGGGAGAATATTGAATTTCGTGGTTCCATTACAACAACTTATTATTGGAATGAAGGATGTTATCGCAAAAACCCAAGCAATTTTAATTACGGGGTTATTTACTTCTTTGGGAACTTATTTTACATTAAAAGCGTTATTAGGGTCTATCGTCCAGTTTATTATAAATATTTTAATTGCGTTAGTCGTTACTATTTTAGTTATGTGGATATTTCCGTTTACATGGGGTGTTGCGGCATCGATGACTGCCATATTTATTGCGATTTCCATACCTTTGGCAATTATCGTAATTTTTATGTCATCCGTTTTACATATTCACAGTAATTCTATTCCAAAAGTTCCATCAAAACCAAGACTCTGTTTTGACGAAAACACTCTTTTACGAATGAAAGACGGAACTACTAAACTAATTTCTGAAATTAATGTGGGGGATAAACTAGAATACGATATTGAAGTTACCACGAAAATAAAGGTGTTAAATAATTCTACAATGATGTATAATTTATATGGAGTGTCTGTATCTGATAGTCACGTCGTATACTATAACGGTTCATGGATACAAGTAATGAATCACCCGGATGCCATATTAATCGAGGATTACGACAAACCATATTTATATTGTTTAAATACTTCAATTAAAAAAATATTCATTAACGGTGTAATTTTTTCAGATTGGGATGACTTATACGAGTTAGATACACACAATACAATAAATGAGTTTATCAAAATGGAAATCATCAAAGATATCAATTACAAAATTAAAGATATTGACATTCATAAATATTTGGATTACGGATTTAGCGGTGAAACTAAACTTAAATTATTTAACGGAGATATAAAAAAAATAAAAGATATTAAGATAGGTGATATATTGGAAAAAGGCGAAAATGTATATGGATTAGTTGAAATTAATGGTTCAAATACACATAATCACGTTGAATATAATTTAGGAAATAATCTTAATGGTCCAATTATAGGAAGTTATAATATTATGTTTAGTATTGATGATTCTGGTATTTGTCATACTTCTAATTTAGATAAAACATATAAAAAAATGCTACTAACGAATGAAACAAAATTATACCATTTATTAACTTATTCCGGTATATTTCATATAAATAACATAACAATTTATGATTATAATGCTCCGTTAGATTTAATTTTAGAAAATTGTAATAAAATTTATTATCTATGATTTATGTATAATATGGTAATTACATTATTTGGAGTAAATTTTAACATTGAACTTATTATTTTAGGTGCGATTATTTATTTAATTATTGTTACTCATACCTTATGCGGGTGTTCTCGCGTTGGATTATTAGAAGGGTTATCAATGTTAAATAATGGTGTAAAAGAAATAAAACAAAAAATCAATAAAAAGGAGGGATTCAGTTCTAATGTTTTTAGTGATGAACCATCCTCATACAAATTAGGAGATTACGGTCAAGTTAACACAACCAGTTGGTTCCAACCAGATTTAGCAGTTTATCAAGGTAAACCCTTGTCGGCAGGAGTTACAGATATTTTAAATAGAGAAAAGCAAGATGTTCCACTTGGTAAAAGTGAATTACTTATGTTTGACAATACCCCTTTTAAACCAGAATGTTGTCCCTCAACATATTCAAACTCAGACGGGTGTGCGTGTATTACCACTAACCAATACAATTATTTAATTGAAAGAGGCGGAAATAATATTCCATATAGTGAATATTAATAAAATCGTGGAGAATATTCGCATCTGATACAATAACATACTTGTGCGCTAGTATCAGGGTCAATGTCAATTTCCTCTGTTGTAAAAATATGTTCGCATAACAATGCTAATTTTATATTTATTTTTTCTGTTTGTTTCTTTAAATATTCGATTTGTTCTTCTGTATTTTCATAGTCGTCTTTAAAATCAATATAAATATCTCCAATCTCACTTAAATCCGTGTTTATTGCGAGTTCCGAAACCTCGCATTTTATATTAATTAAACTCTGTAAAAAAGAAATATTATTTACGATTCCGTCCTTTATTTTCAAAAGTATTTCAACAACATCCGACATTATAATTTTACTTATCCATTATTTTTATATTATTTGTAATATAAAAGTAATATGTATATTGTCTAGACATACAAATATTTAAAACTTTGGTTCTCGTCTTTTGATTTAATTAATTTGTCAACAATCGTTTTTGTAACCGTAAAGGGAAACTCAACTTTTAACGTCATATCTTGTTCGAATAAATTAGTGCCGGGTTTCATTAAACGGTATAAATTTAATTTCGTATAAATTATTTCTAAACACCTTTTTAAATTTCTAACTCCATCTTCATTATTACAGTTATTTTCTATAATGTGGTTGATTGCTTCATCTGTAATTATTATTTCATCCATTTTAAAATTAATTTGTTCTCTTATTTTGGGCAATAAATAATTGTTTGAAATAATCATTTTTTGTTTTTTATCGTAACCACTTGTTTTAATCTTATACATTCGGTCTCTCAATATAGGATTTACCTTTGTTTCATCGTTATAACTAAATATGAATAAACATTTACTCAAATCGAAATCGACTTCAGAAAAGTATTTATCATGGAATTGATTATTTTGCGATGTATCTGTAAGATGTGTTAGTATTCCGGCAATTTCCTCTCCTTTTGGGGTATCGCTAATTTTATCTAATTCATCAAAATAAATCACTGGGTTCATACATTTACTATCAATTATTATTTGAATTATTTTGCCCCAAGTGCTTCCTTCGTATGTATATGAATGTCCTTCTAAAAAACTGCTATCGGTTGCCCCTCCAAGTGCTATAAACGCAAATGGACGATTTAATATTTTACTGATTCCATCTTTTATTAAACTAGTTTTACCCGTTCCAGGAGGTCCATGTATGGCAATTGCCGAACCAATAGATTTTGGATTTGTAAGGAGTTGTCCGAGCATTTGCATAATCTGCATCTTGGCTTCATTTAATCCATAAACTGCCTCATTAATAGTTTTTTGGGCATTTTCCATAAAATCGTGGCATTTGTCAACCCCGTCTTCAATAGATATAGGTAGTGAATTATATTTCGAAAAAGGAATTCTCATAAACGTATCAACCCAATTTTTCAATTTGTAATATTCGCCATTTCCAGGGTCAATATAACGTAATGAGTTTATTTTTTTCATAGCAATGCTTTTAAACAATACTGGCATATCCGTATCTAAAAGAGATATTCTATATGGTTTTTCAACTCGGATAATTTTATTTATTTCTCTTAATTCTTTAATGATTTTTTTCTGTTGTTCGGTATTTAATTCTTTAAAAAATGTAAAATCGTTTAACGTATTTTTATCTTTAATAATTTTCTGAAATATTCGTTCGTTTCGTTCTTTATATTTCAACGCCATCTTATTTAGTTTTATTTGTTTATCCTTTATTTTATTCTCGCATGTTTCAATACATTCTTTAATTGTTTTATTATTTGGGTTTTTTTCGTATATATCTTTTAACTGAACTAATAATTCTTCGTCATTGTCTTCTGGTGAATTATCTGTAGTATCGGTTTTGTCTTTGGATGGTTCAAGTTCTATTGGTTCATCTTCATCTTCGGTTGAGTTGCTGTCTTCGTCCTCTTCCCAGTCGCTATACTCTGATTCTTCTTCTGAATTTTCATCATATTTTTGTTTGCTTCCAATTGTAAAAATAATATTAACTTTTTCGTTTTTACGTTTTTTAGTATCAATATCAGTATCAGTGTCGATTGATTCTTCAGAAGATTCGGACTCATCAGATGTTATGAGTTTAGTTTTAGCATTTTTAGGAGAATGTGGTTCATCACATTTATTTTTAGTGTGGATAGATTCTTTTAGTTTACGTTTTAACTCTTTACCGGATTTAACCTTATTGGTCATATACTTCGAAGGAAATAATTTAGATAATAAATTACGATATTCAATAATATTTAATTTATTATCTTCGCTTTCAGATGACGAAACGATTGATTCATCATTACTGTCGCTACTAGATTCACTGTCACTATCAATTATTTTTTTTTTGTTATGTGTTAATTTTCCCTTTTTGTTTAAAATTCTGCTTTGTTCGCGTGACATTGTATATATAGAACTAATTTAAATATTTAAATCATATTTAAAGATATATACTATTATACACCAAAAATATAAAATTACCATTTAAAAATAAAATTGATTAAGAAACAATCTAAATATTATTAATATATTATAAGAGATGTCAAGAAATTCAAACTCAAATATGCGAAACAATTGCTCAAAAATTATTGCTATCCAATTTAGTATTTTATCTCCAGATGAAATAAGAAAGGGGTCTGTAGCTGAAATAACATCACGAGACACATATATTAATAACAAACCGGTAATTGGTGGTTTATTTGACCCTCGTATGGGGGTTTTAGAACCTGGTTTAATTTGTCCTACGGATGGATTAGATTATATGAAAACTCCCGGTTATTTTGGTTCTATTGAATTAGCAAGACCTGTGTTTTACATTCAATATTTAAGTACCATTTTAAAAGTGTTACGTTGTGTATGCTTTAAGTGTAGCAAATTGAAAATAGACAAAAACAAGTATAAACAGGCGTTAAAACTTTCGGGTGATGCGCGCTGGAAATATGTGTTTTCGCTTGCTAGTGTAATTAAACGGTGTGGAGAAGATATTGAAGACGGTTGTGGATGTCTACAACCAAACAAAATAAAAAAAGAAGGACTTGCCACTATATTTGCTGAATGGAAAACTGCCGAAGTGAAAAATTCGGATAAGGTTGAACCAACTCCAGGATTAGAACCTATTAAATTATCTCCAGAATTAGTTTTGAAGATATTTAAAAGAATTTCCGATGAAGACGTTACCTTTATGGGTTTTAGTCCTATTTGGTCTCGTCCTGATTGGATGATATGCCAAGTAATGGCAGTTTCTCCTCCATCAGTTCGACCATCAGTAAAGCATGACGCACAGCAAAGAAGTGAAGATGATTTAAGTCAAATATTGGTAAATATTATTAAAACAAATAAAACCCTTCAAGAAAAAATAAAAAATAACGCACCAGCAAATATAATCGATGATTGGACGAGTGTTCTTCAATATTATGTTGCGACACAGGTCGATAATAAAATTCCCGGAGTTGCTTCTGTAGCTCAAAGGTCAGGAAGACCTTTAAAGTCAATCAAAGATAGACTTAACGGAAAAGGCGGAAGAATGAGAGGAAACTTAATGGCAAAACGTGTTGATTTTAGTGCCCGTTCAGTAATTACTGCGGACCCAAATATTTCAATCCGTGAATTAGGTATTCCGATGAAAATCGCAAAAAATATTACAAAACCTGAAGTAGTAAACAGATTAAATAAAGCATTCTTAACTAAATTAGTTTTAAATGGTCCCGATATTTATCCAGGTGCGAAAATTTTAGAAAAGAAAAACGGCGAGTCTATCACCTTAAGATACGTTGACAAAAAATCAATTATCCTTGAACACGGAGATATAGTTCATAGACATATGATGGATGGTGACGCGGTTTTATTTAACCGTCAACCTACATTACACAGAATGTCGATGATGTGTCATATAGCAAAAATCATGACCAAAGGAGATACTTTCCGAATGAATGTTGCCGATACCAAACCATATAATGCGGATTTTGATGGTGATGAGATGAATTTACATATGCCTCAAGATGTTGAATCTGAATCTGAATTGAAAAATTTAGCAGCAGTTCCGTATCAAATAGTCAGTCCAGCAAATAACTCATCTATTATTGGAATTTACCAAGATTCTATGCTTGGGTGTTATCAATTTACACGAGAAAATATTAATTTTAGTCCAAGGTCGGCAATGAATTTATTAATGATGTTCAACAGAATTAATGAATTTGATTTATTAAATAAAGGTGAGATAATCAGTAATTTTGATATATTGTCTCAAATAATGCCTCCATTATCATTAAAATATAAAACCAAAACGTTTAACGACGACAAAGATAATTTCCAAACTTCTAATTCCGTGATTGAAATTAAAAAAGGGAAATATGTTCGTGGTCAAATGGATAAAAGCGTATTGGGTGGTGCTTCAAAAGGACTCTTACAGAGAATTTGTAATGATTTCGGAAATATGAAATCATCTAACTTTATCGACGATTTACAAAATATAATTACCGAATATATGGTATCCGCATCTTTTAGTGTAGGTATCAGCGATTTAATTTCGAACGAAAAAACGAAACAATCCATTATTCAGACAATTACGAGTAAAAAAATCGATGTTAAAAATCTAATCGACCAAACCCAATTTGGAACTTTTGAAAATAATACAGGTAAAACAAACGAGGAAGAGTTTGAAACCAGAGTCAATAATATATTAAATCAAGCAACTTCAGAATCCGGTAAAACTGGTTTAAAAAGTCTTGACAAAAACAACCGTTTTGTAACTATGGTTAACGCCGGTTCAAAAGGAAGTGATTTGAATATATCTTTTATGATTTCGTGTTTAGGACAACAAAACGTAGATGGTAAACGAATACCATATGGATTTGAAAATAGAACACTTCCTCATTTTAATAAATTCGATGATTCGCCTGGAGCAAGAGGATTTGTAGAAAGTTCATACATTAATGGATTATCTCCGCAAGAACTATTCTTCCACGCAATGGGTGGTCGTGTTGGTTTAATCGATACTGCTGTAAAAACATCCACTACGGGTTATATTCAGCGTAAATTGATCAAAGGGTTAGAAGATTTAATGGTAAATTATGATATGACTATTCGAACCAATAAAGGGAAAATAGTCCAATTTAATTATGGAGAGGATGGAATAGATACAATCAAGGTAGAAAATCAAAACTTGCCTTTGGTTACAATGAGTGTTAATGATATTTACGCGCATTATAATATTCCCGACGAATCCGGAAAATCTAAATTATTAAACCAAATATTCTTAAAAAATGTAATGAAAAGGTATAATGCCCAAATATCGGATTTTAATAAAATGTGTAAAAAATATACGGAATTCATGATTTTAAAACGTAATGATATTATAGAATATGTCTTTAAAAGAAAAGGAGATAATATTGTTAATGTTCCAGTTGCGTTTTCGTATATCATAAATAATATTCAAGGACAATGTAATATTAACAGTAATTCTCTTGTTGACATTACTCCATATGAAGCGTTTCAAATGATTGAGGAAAATTACAAAATTATGGAACAAAACTATTATATAGCACCAACCGAATTATTTAAAACGTTATATTATTATTATTTATCACCTAAAGAATTATTAATTGTCAAGAGATTTAATAAAAGCACATTAACCTTATTACTAGAAACCATATTATTAACCTATAAACGCGCGATTGTTTCGCCTGGTGAAATGGTTGGTATGATTGCGGGACAAAGTATTGGAGAGGTTTCAACTCAAATGTCTTGTTTATATAGCGAAAAGGTTAAACTCATATCAAAACATAAAATAACCGGACAAATCAAGATGACTTCTGTTGAGGTTGGCGATTTTATAGATGATTTAATGGAACAATATCCAAATTATACATTTAATACCGGTCATAACGAAAACAGTTTTGAAACCTTATTATCCAAATTAAATTATGAATATTATATAATCGGTGTTTCTGAAAATGAACAAACCAATTGGAATAAATTGTCTCATGTAAGCAGACATCCGGTTAATGGTGAAATGATGAAAGTAACCACCAAAAGTGGAAGAATAGTTCACACGACTACAAGTCATTCACATTTAATTCGCGAGAATAATAAAGTTGCCCCCATAACCGGTTCAAAAATGAAAATAGGAATGAGAATTCCAGTTTGTAAACATATCGAGGATAAGTTTATCGAAAATGATGTTTATATCGAAGACACACCGTGTGAATTAGACATATTATTTGGATGGTTTATCGGTGTTTATTTATCAAGTGGTAGTATCAGTTATAATAAAATTAAAATAACAAATATGACAAAAGAATATATTGAACAGATTAAAGAATTTGCTAAGAGATTTGGTAAAACATGTCTCGAATGTATCATAGACGAAGAATTTATAAATACAGAGACTATTGTATTCAACTCGCGAGAATTAGCAAATTTATTATTAAATACCTGTGGAAGTGGATATTTAGAAAAACGAGTTCCTGATTTTGCGTTTACCGCATGTAATGAGTTTAAGTATGGATTAATCCAATCTTATGTCGACATAAACGGAATGTATGTTTCTTCAATAGATTCGCTTGATATTCTTTATACCAATGAACAAATCACAAAAGACTTTGCGTTATTGTTTAATTATTTCGATATCTTTGGAAGCATTCAACAGAACGTTGTTAAGAACACCGGACAGTATAATTATAGTTTAATTATCCATTCAAAATATTCAGAACAGTATATGGAAAATATCGACAACGATGTAGGAGAGAAAATTATTGAAAGACGTAATAGGAACCCCAACCGTTTAAAAGACCCTGTTGACAAAATCAACGGTTTAAATGAAATACTGGCGAGTTGTTGTAAAAAACTTAAAATTAAAGAACCTATTCTTACTGATGACAGCATTGTTCGCGAAGACCTTGACAAATATTACACATGTTTTAAGGAACACAAAAACACCGGTTTAATAACACCAGACCTACAAGTATTAAAACAAGCATTAAACTCTGGTGTTGTTTGGGATGAAATAATAAATATTGAATATTATACACCAGACCAGACAACGTTTGTGTATGATTTCACCGTTCCAGCAAACCAAACATTTATGACTGATTACGGAGTAATAATTCACAATACTTTGAATACCTTTCATTTTGCTGGTGTAGCATCCAAGTCAAATGTAACCCGTGGTGTTCCCAGAATTGAAGAAATATTGTCTTTATCTTCAGAACCTAAAAACCCATCATTAACCGTTTATTTAAATCCAGAAGATGAAACAGACCAAGACAAAGCAAATTCTATAATGTATATGTTAGAACATACCAAATTAGAATCGGTTGTTAGATCTACAGAAATATGTTTTGACCCGGACGATTTAAATACCCTTATTGACGAGGATAGAGAAATAATCCAACAATTTAAAGAATTCGAACAAATGGTTGGAGAATGTTCCGATGTTGATTTATCTTCATCCACAACTGAAAAATCAAAATGGATATTAAGAATGGAAATGGACCCTGAGATTATGTTGGATAAAAATATAACTATGGATGACATAAATTTCACATTAAATAATTGTTATAAAGATGAAATCAGTTGTATTTATTCCGACTATAATTCGGATAAACTAATCTTTAGAATTAGAATGAATTCTCTTATACCAACCGATAAGGAAAAAAAGAAACTTAAAGTTCATTCATTAGACCAATCAGACCAAATTTATATACTAAAGAATTTCCAAGATAAATTATTACAAAATATTATCTTGCGAGGTGTTAAAGGAATAAATAAAGTAATTGTTCGAAAAATAAAGGATAATGTTGTAGAACAAAATGGAACTTACCAAAAACAAGACATTTGGGTTCTGGATACAGTAGGAACAAACCTATTAGATGTATTGGCATTAAATTATATCGATAATACTAGAACGTTTAGTAATGATATTGTTGAAGTATATAATGTATTAGGCATCGAAGCATCAAGACAAACCATTTATAATGAAATGGTTGAAGTCATTGAATTTGACGGAACATATATTAATTACCACAATTTTAGTGTATTATGTGATAGAATGACATTTACAAGTAAGATGATATCTATTTGTAGACACGGAATTAATAATGATAATATCGGACCAATTGCGAAAGCATCATTTGAAGAAACCCCCGAAATGTTTTTAAAAGCTGCGAGACACGCAGAATTAGATACGATGCGTGGAATATCCGCAAATGTAATGTGCGGTCAGGAAGGGTTCTTTGGAACAAGTTGTTTTCAAGTTGTGTTGGATATTGAAGAAATGCAAAAATTAGAAGAGGAAGTTCAATACGAAAATATCGACGAAATAACCGAAATTAATAATATGTTTTATAATGAAAATACAGAAGATGATAAATGTAGCATAAATAAACTTGCCATAATAAATAATGTTAATAGCATAAAGAATAAAAATTTAGGAGCAAGTAATGATTACAATCCTGGATTTTAGATATAAATTTACAAAAAAATATATATTAAATAAAATTTAATACATATTAATAACTATGAATTCATTTTACTATATTATACAAAAAATACTAAACAATAAAAGTAAAAGTGTTATTTATGATTTTACAGAGAATTATCAAACAAATATGGAGATTATTTTTAACGATGAATTAGATAAATATGAAAGGGAAAGACCCTTAGTAAAAGTTTTATTTTCTATTTATATTCATAGATTTAAACCTTCAGCACACGTTAAAAAAATACAATTTATATGGAACCTATTAAATAACGTATTTAATAACCCAAATATAAAGAACGAACTTATACCAAAATTTAATAAAATCCAAAGAGTCTATTTTGCGTTTTCAAAACTAGCATATATTTACAAATTAAAAAAAGCAAAATGTCAAATAACCAAAGATTTATATTTTAATACAATAAATATAAATGACCCGAATGTTATACAAATATACCAAAATAATATGACATACTTGTTTACAGTTAATGACCTAATACATTTATTAACGGTTGCGTTGACAAACTCATCACATTTTTTTGTTAATCCATTAGAATGTAAGAACCCATACAATAACATGCCGTTTTCCAACCAAATACTATATAACATATATTTTTTTATTAAAGATACACAAACTGAAATTCCTCAGTTAATACACCAGTTTTTTATTGAGGAGTTTGATTTAACTTGTTTTTTACATAATAACCAACAATTAATTCAGACTATATCAATAAAAGAATATGTCTCAAATTTATCAACCACTAAATTATACGAATATGGAATACAGATATTTGATAAGTTTAATAAGTTTTTTCATCCAGAAATAATAATTCATAGCGATTTCCCTCAAAAAAAGGTCGCGGATGTTATGAAACCGTTCATCGTATTATATTTTTTATCAAATTATTCATCGAATTATTTTAACAAAACTCACGCAACTAAAGAATTACATTTAAAAATGACATTATTTTATAAATATAACCCATTTTTTGGAAGAAAATACATTAAAATTGTTAATAATGAGTTAAATCAACCTTTTAAAAGAGTATATTTTAACGATTCGTGTTATGCCGAATAAAGTCACAATTCAGGGGGGCAGTTCGTTATTATTCGTTGTTATTTGCCGGTTTTATATTTTTTCTAGTTTTTAGTTTTTTATCAACAAATTCCCGCGCTTTCTGTTTTTTTGTTTGTTTTACGGGTGCTTTACGTAATAACTGTTCATTTAATTTTTGCTGTAACATTAATTCGGCATCAGTTGGTTTAATTTGTTTTATCTTTGTTTTTTTAGTTTTTAATACGGGTTTAACATCTATTATTGGAATTTTACGCGTATAGTTGGTGCTTAAATATTTAGTATACGTTTTTAAATATGTTTCAATTGAAACTTGTTTATTAATTGAAACGTTTAATTCATTAATCATATTTGTGTCTTTTAATTTATCTAAAGAGATAACTATATTTTCGGTTTCATCTTGAATGTATTTATAAAGAGGAATATTTTCGGGTCTTAAACCAGGAGATATTATAAAAATAAATGAGTCTGTTTCATTTCCATAACATACGAATGCCCTCCTATTATAGTTAGTTTCCATTAGATGTTTAGTTGAAATTATAAAAGATGGAATTTTATATTTATCAAGAATAATCCACAAATCTAAATTAGTTATAAAATATTTATCTGACAACAACAACTGATTAAATTGTAATTCACCGGACTTAACCTGATTCCCAAGAGTTTTTTTCCCCTCAAGTATTAAAATATCAAGAATCTTATCTTTATAAGATTGTAAATATTTCGAATATTCCTCAATTAATAATCTTCTAATATCGGCATTTGATAACACTATATTTTTAGTTTTTTCGATTATTTCAGATACGAAAAAAAACGTACAGTTATTGGATTTTAAATATTCCACTTCTAAATAATTACTTGGAAACGTATTTTTCCAAATATATGATTTTATACTACTACTCGTTTTTGTGTTACACGTAGGTTCGATAATATTATTCAGTGTGCTTTCCTCGTTTAAATCAACCAAATTATTATATTCTTGTTTTTGTAGTGGTTCTGCTTGGTCGTATGTATTATATTTCGCATAATTATTTATTACTGCGGGAATAAGTCCTTCGAAATAGTCTTGAGTTAATAAGGACTGAATCATTAGTATTTCGTTTTCATTTAAATTGAAATTTATGTTTTCAAAAGTCAAATATGTTTGGGGTTTAAAGATAAACGAATTTATTCGATTATATCGTATTAATTCATCTGCTAACTTTATATAATAAATATATTCATTATTGTTATTGGTAATTAAATTGATTGTTGGTAATCTAAGCACACACCCATTATTCTCGGAAACAGAACATACTTCTTGTAAAGAACATTTATCTGTATTTTTTAAAATACATGTTGTCACTTGTTCTATTTTTTTATAATAATTCAAATCACCTGTAAATTCTACTTTTTGATTTACAAGTGTTTTTAACAATTGATTAATTATTTTTAATTTTTCGGAGTAAATCATATACGTTTTATTCAATTCAGTCTCAATTTGTTCGCGAATATTTAAATTATCGTAATCATTAATTAAAATCCGAACGGTGTTTCTAAAAACATTATAAAAATTAGTCTCTAATTTTATTTTTTTAATATAATCTATGCGTTCTTGGTCCTTATCCCTTGTCGTTGTTATTGCGACGTCCGTAAATGTAATCTTATTATTATTGGTTACTGTATAATTTTCATTATCTAATACTGGAATATCATCATTAACATCTAACAATAATTTAGGTTCTGATAATTGAACAAACTGGTTAGTTTCTGTTAAAATACCGACAATGTGTTCGTCTTCTATAACTTTATACGCAGGTTTACACGGAATTGTGTTGTTTTTTCCAGATATATTTATTAAAAAACTTACTGTATCTTCATAATTATTCCATAAATTGTCATCGGTCATAAAAACATACTCTTTAATTGAGTTATTTATTGACGACGGGTAACAAGGCACAAACCCTACTTGGCGTTTTCCGGCGTTTCTTTCAGCAATAACTCCAATAACTTTACTATTAAAATTAACAACTTGTTTAATTATGTCAACATTTTTTTTATGTAATAATTGAATTAATTCGTCTAAGTTAATAGGCGGTTTTGCGGTATATTGGTTTTTCATACTAGGCAAAGGAACACATTTATTCTGAATATATGGTTTAATAATTTTCTTTAATGCGGTCAAGAGTGTTTTTGAAATGGATGTTTCATATTCACTAAATGTTTTTACAACCGATAATCGTTTAGTATTATTTTTATATAAATAAACCGGTTCGAAATAATTTCCATTACTAATTAAAATAAGATTTTGTTTACGAGATTCATATAAACTGTTGGAATAATGATTCGTGGGACAAATCAACTCAACGTTATTTGTTATGTCATTATTCGAAATTCTAAATATTATTAAATTTATTCCTAATGGAAATATAAATATATTTGCCGAACATATAATATCCCATAAATATGAATAATCTATAAATATGTTGTCGTCCTTTAAAAAATCGATGAAATTTTCAAATGCCGAAATAACATTCTTAAAATAAACCATTTCGGTTTCGTTCGATTTATTAAGTTTTGAATATATCATTGAATCAGTATATTTGCTGATGTCTACATTTTCATTTAATTTATAGAAATTAGTTACTAAATTACCATTTTGATATTTAATAAAATTATCTATTTGTAAAGATTGAATTATTCTGTTTTTCATTTCTTTAATAGATGGTATTTTATACGGAATTCCGGTTTCATCTCTTTTCGCAAAAAAAACGGCATCTGCGATACACGCAATAAAAGATTGGTTTTCATTAACTTCAACTCCGTGTCTCAATAAACATGCACTAGTTTCTTTTATAAGAGAGTTGTTTTTATAGCATTCGTTATTTTCGTCATTTAATATTTTTTGTATGGATACTGGCAAATACCCCCAACGTCCATATCCTAATGGAAATTTTTCGGGACCTTTAATATATACATCATCCGGTTGTTTTTGTGTTTTATTTTCAGGCAGTGGTTCTTTTCCAGAACATTTATTTCTTCTATTTATTTGTTCTTTTGTATCCCACGTTTTAAAACAACACGGTAAACAAAACCCTTGAGGATGACTATCGTCTTGAAACCCAGGATAGTGTTTATAACCAGGGTTGTTTTTTGGAGGCGTATAAAACTCATACACATAGTGTCCCGGAATTACCTTTTTAGCAGTTTTTGGGAGTATTGCTCCACATTTACCTGCTTTTACGTCTTCCTCCGAAATAACGCTATTTGTTTGTAAACACCAATAACGAGGGCAAATATAATAAAATTGATTATCTGGATTTGAACCATATTTTATAATATCTTCTTCCTTCAAAAACCCTTTATAATTCTTGTCAATATTTTGTTTTTCACGTTCATTTAAAATAACAGGTTGTCGTCGTGTTGATGACGGACATATCCTTGAATATGCGTTAAAATTCCCCTGTTTTTGAGTTATTATTAATGCTGGGTCTCTGTTTTTTATTCTATCTTGAAAAAAATATGGGTTATTTAAGGGCATGCCATCAATATTTTTAATAGTATTTGGTCCTACAATGTTATTATTTGTTGATTCTTCCGAATCTATGGATTGTGCCTCTATCTCTGGGTTATCTGAATCTATGGATTGTGCCTCTATGTCTGGGTTATCTGAATCTGTGGATTGTGCCTCTATGTCTGGTAGAGAGTTAACTGAATCTGTGGATTGTGACTCTATGTCTGGTAGAGAGTTAACTGAATTTGTGGATTGTGACTCTATGTCTGGTAAAGGGTTATCCGATACTAATGAAAAGTCAGAAGATAATGACTGACTAGGACTACTAGTCTCTCCCCCTTCAAGTTCTTCATCCTCATCATATTCCTCATCAGACATATCATCAAAAAACAAACCAATCACGCGTTTATTATCTTTATCTTCATTATAATCTTCAAAAGAAGAATCTGATAATTTGGTAAATTTAATGTCATCATTTTCTATATATGGGATTTCATATTCATCCGTTTTTTTTTCATAAACAGAAACAATATCATTTATTTTAATATCGGGTTGTTCAACTGAAGAACATAATTTATTGATTTCGTTTGAAGGATATAACGTGGATGATTTATTTTGAGTTATACGGATTAATGAATCTAAAAAAATAGGAATCGTATACAAATAATTAATATTATTAATGTTATGTACATTAATAGTAATAACACTCGTAAATTTATCAAAGACAATGGTTGTTTTAAATCCCGGATTATCTTTTATTTCAATTTGGTTTTTTCGTGTTCCTCTTTCTATTTCCTCCTCATTCATTAATCCTTTAACTAGTTCTAACGCATCCGGATAAGTTGAACCGTATTGTTTTACTAATTCTTCGACAATCTCTTGTCCGAATAACCCTTCTTTCTGTTTTTCAATAATAAATGCCTCTTGACTTGTTCGTTTATTGAAATTAGATACCCTTTTATATCGTAATATAATTTCCTTTTTAAAATCGTTATTTTCGATAATAAACGCACTAGTAATACACCCAATGAATTTGTCTACATTAATCGGTTTATTAATTTCTATTTGTGATTCGTAATTTATGTGTTTTATATCTATAAAATTATCCATTAAACTAGAAAATAACCGGATTTTATAACCGCTTTGTTCCATGTATTCTTTAATTTCATTAATAATAGGGTTTACAGTATCTCTTAAAAGTATATCGATATCATTAATATCCATAGAATGGTATAAATCAGAACTAATTATAATATTACATGTCTCATCAATTTCAAAAATTATTTGGTTTTGTATATTATCCCTCGTATATTCTATAAATGCCGTGACTGATTTTGTCCTACCAATAGTTTTTATTAATTTTATAATATTTGATTTTTGTAAATAAGGGATTTGTCTACCATCTTGAGATATTTTATCTGTATAAAGACGATATATATTTTCTTGTTTTAACGATGGATTATATTTTATAAGAGGTATTTCCTTTGTGGCGTGTATAAGTTTAAAAATAATATCCAGAGGAACATTTATGTTATATTCTGGTCGAATGATTAGTTTTATATATTTGATTCCGGTAAATTTATAATTTAATTCAGTTTGTTTATATTTGTAAACGTCATAAAACATGTCGACATTTTTAAAAGTTTCTAATGTTTTTTTATTTAAGATTTGTTTATTTTCTTCAATTAATAGTTGGCGTTTTTCATTTAATTCATCTAACGATTTAATGGATTTGTTATATAAAAAAGGATAATATATTTGAATTGTATATTCCTGTGTCACGTTTTGTTTTAAAACATCTGTCGCAAAACACAAATAAATATTATTACCGACAATATCTCCACTATTTAATAAAAGTTGATTGTTAAGTGTAGACAACGATTTATGAGACGCCTTCTCCAAAAAAGCGTCATATTCGGTAACATTGAACGGATTAGACACAAATGGGTATTCATTCTCAACAATAAAATATTTTTGTCCGAGAACCTTTGAAACCCACATTTTTCTATTATTTATGTTTAATGCTAAAATGTCATCATAACTATATATTTGTTTATCCGGAATATTTAAATTAACCGGTTTTCCAGTATCTTCGCTAATCAAATTAAGGACAAATTGATTTATTCGAACTTTGGTTAAATCTAGTTTTTTATTTTGGGTTAATGATTGGTAAATAATGTTTGAGTTTAATATTTCTTCTTTTAAACAAAACAAATAAATTTCTTCAAGCGAATAATCTTTGCGTAATTCGTTAAGAATTTTAATTTTAATGATTCCAATAGTATCATCCATATGTATTTGTTGTTCTGAAAAACGCACGCGTATTTTGTTTTTTGAAATATTAGACAACTCATCTGAATTAAATATATTTACAAATGCGTGATTTGATTGGTCATTAACGAATAAATCATTCACGTTTTTTATTGCCGGGTTTTTACCATAAAATACGTATATAGTATCGGTTACATTATCACTGATTAAGTGATTTATTTTATAAATAGGCATAAAGTTAGTTTCTGACATATATATTAAACTTCACATTTTATATTTAGGCGTTTCACTTCGTTAATTTATTTTTGTAAATATTTTATTTTAAGTCATAATATGGATTATCGTTAATAGTAAGACCGCAATATTCGGTTGATTGTTTTTTATAATCAACAGGTATATAAATATTCGATTCTTTCGCGTTTTCTAATAAAAATTTAAAATTTTGCCAAAATTCTTGTTTGTGTCCTATGGTAGTTGTCATAATATGAGACAACTCGTGAATTGCTACAAACGTTAATGTATTTACATCAATTAAGGTATTTCCGTTTTTTGTAGTATTTAAACAAAACGCGATTTTTTCCCCTTTATTTTCACTATAGGCAGTTAATTCACTTGTTGGGAGAGTTTCGCTAATAGATTTTGGATTAAATCCCGCAACTAATTTTTTAACACGTGTATCACTTGGATGCGTTTCTTTCATATAGTTAACGAGTTGTTTACATTTATTAGTAACACTTGCTAATAAATTCGCCGCTTCATTTAGTTTTTCTCTATTTCTTACGCAATAACGGTTTCCATCTTCTGTCGCAATTATACATTTCAAATTATATGTATCGGATTCAAAATAAACTTTTAAACAAATGACTATTATAAACCCTACAAAAACATAGAATACAACACTTTCGTTTTTAAACATATATATAATAATTCTTATTTTATTATATATAAACTAATATTCAGAAATTTATTGAGGACCGCTTCCAATTTGTAGCGGAACACGCATAAAATCTGGTGTAATCGTGCTTTGGTTCCATGGTCCAACATTCAATTGAGGATTTGGAGGTTCTGAACGAATCTGAAGATTGGCGTTTCTTAAAGACTGACCGATTGTGTCAATGCCGATATGATACCCTGCTTTCAATAAATTAACATTTGATAATTCGCCTTTTCCAGATGGGTTTAGTTGAGCCCATTCACTATTCACGTCTTTTGGTAAGAGTTCAGAAGGATTCTGGATACTTGGTTGAGAACACGAGGATGGCATACCTGGGGAACTGGTTTGAACTCCGTTTGCGTCGGCAAATACCTCGTTTTGACCTAAAGGTTCTGCTGGTTGAACTGAGTTGTTTTGAACTTGAGAATTATTGTAGGCAACATTCATATTTTGGTGCATCGATTCGTTGCCTGATTTTCCTTTAGAATTTAAATTTTTAATTAATAAACTAGCACCATAGGCGACTAATAACAATACAATGATTGCTCCAATACCGTAATCGTTCCATATTCGTTTAAAAGAAATCTTCATTATATAAATTTGATTATAAAATAATTTTATATATATTTAATTATTCTAAACATTAGAAAGACAACTTAAAATTCGGCGTTTTCGTCATCTGTATCTTTGTCGCTTTCATCTAAATCATCTAACATATATTTATCCTTAATACTTTGTGCTTCTAAATATGCCATATCTGCGTATTTCTTTGCTTGTTTTGCCTTATTTTTTGCTTCTTTATATATTTTATAATAAACCTCATTGGGTTTTTTTAACGTAATCGGTTTTAAATTATTGTCTAAAGTAATCCCTAATTCAATTTCTGTTAACTCCTTATTATTTTCATTATAAGGAACTATATCTAAATTCTCAATTTCTAAATCAATCTTATGTTCGTTAATTAATTTCGTCAAAGTTTCGACCTCTTCGGTTTCGTTATTATCTACACTTTGAATATTATCCATAGTATCTTTTTCAACTAAATCGTCCTGTTCGACCTGTTCGTCCTGGTCAACCTCTTCCGTTTTAACTGGAGGATATTCCTCATTATTTGTGATTTTGTCTAAACATGGTTCATCATTATGTAAAGTAGAACGTTTTTTATGCTTAATTAAACAATTTTCAAAAATAGAATAGTTTTTTAATACCATAACTTGGATTATAGCAAGTTCAAATTGAAAACTTTTATTTGTAAATTTTATACCTTGTATTTCTAATATGGATATAATTGTCGTATTAGGCACAACGTCTTCCATTGTAAGTTCTCGTTCGTGTTCATCATAAATTTTTATATTCTGTAAATTAGTTAAAGTATTGGTTTGAACGACCGCACGAATTAAATACCATTTGCCGGATTTATATACCTTTATAATTGGATTAAAGGCGGATTCAATATCGTTTAAATCAAGGTCTCCATTAAACCAATCTTTGGATTTTTCTAAAACAAGTTCGTGTGCTCTAATTTCCAATTTTTCAAACCAATTAATTAGTTCTTCCGAGTTATTATCAAACATTAAATCACAACAATATTTTTTTCCACTTTTAATAAATCCGTTTTTTGTTAAACTAGTTGATTGGATGTATAACGGGTGTTTATTACACAATATTTTTGTAAAATAGGTTCCGCCTTGTCCGCCAGTTGGTTTTGCTAAAGTTAAATTCGTAAAATCAAAAGATTCAGATGGATTAATTATATTATCTGCTATATTGTCCATTAACTATTATACATATTTTTTTAACGCTACTCACACGCAATAAATCTCATTAAATATTATATAATTATAATTATTATGAAAGAAATGATAAGTTCCTGTTTAGACATTTTTAAAAGAAAAGACGTTCAAAATGAATTAAAAATATGTTTTAAACCCGTTTTAGAAATAATAAATCCATACATTTATATGATATTTACCATTTTTTTTATATTTTTTATTATGCTTTTAGCAATATTAATATTGTTATTATTAATTTTACGTAATAAACAAATAATAACCAAAATATTATAATATTTTCTCGACTAATTATATAAATGCACGGAAAACGACACACCAAAAGAAGAAATTCGCACAAGGGAGGGTTTTCAGGTCACGCTGAACCAGCTACATACAGTGACTCACAAAGTTATATGTTAAAAACCGTTGGAGATGAACCTACCCAATATAACAATACTTTTCAACAAAACGGAACCAATAACTCAGGTTATCCTGCTGCGTCTAACGCAATACGCGGTATCCAGGGACAAGTTGCCGGTAAAAAACGCCATCGTAAAATGAAAAAAACCAAGGGAGGGTTTATTGGATCATTGCTAAATAAAGCAGCCGTCCCATTTGCCTTATTTGGATTACAGCACACTGTAAGCAAGAAATACGGTAAAAAAAATAGAACATTTAAGAAACGCAGAACTTTTAGAAAATAAAATAATTAATTATAATAATGGATTCTAAGTTGGAGGAACAACTTAAAGAATGGATTATCTGTGATAATCAACTAAAACTGTTAAATGAAAAAATACACGCAATTCGAGATAAAAAGGCAAAACTAACAGCAAGTATATTATCTACCCATAACTTATCTGATTCCTCTATAAATATAAGTGACGGCAAATTATTATTTAAAAATACAAAAATAATAGCACCATTAACATTTAAATATTTAGAAAAAACTTTAGGAGAAATTATAAAAAATGATATTCAATTAAAACAAATTATAGGACAAATCAAAAGTAAAAGAGAAATATCTATTATTCCAGAAATAAAGCGGATTTATAATGTTTAATTATTATAAGTGTATTTTATATGGATGAACTTTCACAAAATGATTTAGTTTTATATAGTAATCCGGATGGTAAAATATATAGTGGAGGGTTTAATATAAATTCGATTCTGTTTAATAAAGATTTATCACCAATTTTTAATATAAATACACAAAATAAACAATCAGGTGGTTCTAATGTATCAGACTTATTTGAAAACTTAGCAATACCTCGAGGATTATTACATTTTAACAATCCTAGAGGTGGATATGAACCTACAGAAGTGGATGCTGAAGAAACTGACGTAATCGATGATGACGTTTACAATAAATTATTAAATTTAGTAGACCCAAAACAAAACAAACATACTAAAACCAAACATAAAAAAACTAAAAATAAAGGAGGAACTAAAAAACGTAAACATTAGATTTTACTCCAATTATTATAATTAAAAGGTGAAACTAATATTTCGGGTATCTGACTTTTCCAATAGTCCACTTGTTGTTGGAACTCAATATCTTTTTTGGTTTGGGGGTATGGCGTTGTCGAAGACATTAAGTTTTCTTCTTCGGGTGTAATTCTTGGTTTATATCCATAGCAATTTACGCCAAATTTTATGTTTGGGTTCGCAATATATCCTCCATTAATTCCTGGTCGTCCACAATCGTTTTCGTGTCCACTTATTTTTTGTAAATTATCAAATGTTTTTTTTTGTGTTGGAAATAATCCCATTTGTCCGCTAGACCATCCATAATTACACCATTCCGCACCATTATTATACGCATCCTCTAGTTGTTCGTATGTTGCTAATTTAGAACCATATGCCTGGCATATAGATTTCGCATTTTCATAATCGTAATAATTACCGGGTATATTAAACACTTGTTTTTTGTTTGTTATTTCAGGAACAACAGACTTATATTTGCTCTCGTCTATAACAATATTTATTTTGGGTTGTTCAGTAAATAAGTCTGTAATTGAAGCGACCACATTAATACTAAAAAAATACTGAAACGCATTTAGTATAATTAAAATTATAAAAATAATTCCTACAATAATCATCAATATATTTCCGCCTGAATTATTTCCGCTATTTGTTCCATCCCCTGTAACGGAGTTATTTCCTAAATAAAGAAATAAAATAAAGTAACTAATTATCACTAAAAAGAATAATATAATTGCCGAAGGATTTATTAAAGAATTATTGGATATGTCTGTGGATTGAATACTTGTGTTTACGTCCATTATATATTATCTACTTTTTTTATATAAAGTAGATAATGATTTATTTTACACACTATATATTATAAGTATGTCTACGCCTAGAATGGTTACATTAGATAGAGATACCATGTCGGGGTATTTATTAAATGTGTTAGGCACAGACCAAATTCACGATTTTGGTGGTGGTAGATTAAAAAACGCGATTCCACCCATAAATCAAATTCTTGAGAAGCGTAAAAATGAACATGAATATAATTCGCAAATGACAAAAAGACAAAAAATCGGTGGTGATTCGTCTGTTATACAACCTTATTCTGAAGTTATAGAAGCGCAATGTTTGGAATTAATTCATATATTTGTAAACACCATAATTGAGGATAATACTACAAATGATTCTGTTAATAACACAGATAATCTGCTTAGTGACGAAATATCAATAATTGGTGGTCGTATTTCACAAATATCAACCATGTCATTAGATACTCAACCGGAATACATTCATACCTCATCATCTGATAATGGTAAATCGCAAAAATCAGATTCATCTTTAGTTGAACCTATGGATATTGGTAAGGTAACCGAAGATACCATAAATTCCAATCCGGTATATGAAGACTTCGAACGGGAACCAGTATACGATAACTTAGATAATGTAATGGAATGGGGTAAACATGTTAAAAATAAAATTAAATCTTTCGTAAATACTGTCCCTAAGAATATTAACGATGCTTTAAATTATATATGTATTGACGACGTAATTAATATTTTTACGTCATATTTAAGTAAGTTGTCTAATATAAGAACATCAGAAGATGTTCGCAATTTCGAATATTTTATTACATTATACGTTGAATCAATGAATTATTTTATACGACAACCTTTAAGAATTTGTTCTAATAATACACAACCGCAAACAGGAGGAACCCAAGAAACTAAACCGTTGAAGGGTGTAATAAGAAAAATAATTAAACAAATGGCATTTACTTTTTGTAATATACCTGATGACTATAATTGTGATGGGTTGAATGCGATGCCGAATTGGAAATGTTTTGAAATCGGATTACTTAATAATAGTAGTTTAAATGTTGAATCCACATCATCCGATTGGATTCGAAATCAAATATATCCAACCAACATCGGTGACAAGTTTAAATTTATTCAATCATCAAAAGGTTTATTCGACGTTAAAAAAAACGTCGAATGTAAGTTAAAAATAAAAAAAGACATAAACCATATAATTGTCAACTCAGCAAATTTAAAAGACGACTGGAAACCATATATTTTAAAAAATTATCCAAGTTTTATAGATTCTCAACCATCAGGTGGAAAAAAGGACGAACTATTAGAAATAATGGAAAAATACGATTGCGGATTTCAAGATTTACCAGGTAACGAATATTATAAAATTACTATGACCCCATCAGATAACAACCATACAATAAGTATTCTGAGTAATGATAATAAATTTGAATGTACAAAAAATTTTTCTGATTTTAACATTTATGATAAAAACAATCAAAAAGGTATTCCTGCTACAAGATGGAAGGATGTTACCCTTTGTGTCGCGTTAATAAATGCGTTTGAGAATATATCGTCTATATTAAAAGAAGAAAACATTAATAAATTATCATATTTAATTGGTTTTATTGAAAAATCATTTATAAATAAAAATGAAACCCTAAATATAATTAACCTATTTTATAGTTTTTCATTATTTAAAGGTTTAGGTGATATTTCCCAAGAAATGACAGCCGTCATTAAATATGGTGGAGGAAACAACAAGACCATTTATCCAAAAAAAACGAATAAATACGAACTGTTTGATTCAAGTGGTAATGCTTTACGTTTATTTTTAGCAGGTGATAGATTATCAGCAAATAGATTTATTTTAACGTTAAATTACGGATTACAATACGGATTAGAATACGGATTAAAAGACAATTTAAAAAACGATAATAATATAAATTCCAAAGCATATGGAGGATATTTACGTGGTTGTAAAACCAATGATATATATTTAATTGAACCAATTCAACCATTACCACCAATTCAACCATTACCAAAATCAATCACACGGGGTGGAAATAAAAAACATTCAAAAAAATATAAAAATTCTAAACGTAAGCGAAAGAACCACACTAAAAATACTCGAAATAAACATAATAAAACGTATAAATTATATAAAAAAAATACGTGATAATATGTAAGACCCTTATTGATGAATCATAAAATATATAAAAATAAAGGATTAACCGGATTAAATAATCTTGGTAATACGTGTTTTATTAATTCTGCTATGCAGGTATTGTCTCACACATACGAACTAAATAATTTGTTAAATAAATTAAGACCTAAAATCAAAAATAATCTTGAAAGCACACTATTAAAAGAATGGATTGAATTAAAAGACGTAATGTGGGTGGAAAATTGCACTGTGTCTCCCATTAAATTTTTAAAAAGTATTCAATATGTTGCTAAACAAAAAGGAAGCAATAATTTTATAGGCTATCAACAGAACGATTTACCAGAATTTTTATTTTTTATAATAGATTGTTTCCATGCATCTTTATCCAGAGAAGTAAATATGCATATTTCAGGTAAAGTAATTAATAAAAAAGATAAATTGGCGATTGAATGCTTTAGTATGATTAAAAAAATATATTCAACCGAATATTCTGAAATATGGGATTTATTTTATGGTATTCATATTTCTCAAATCATATCACTAGAAGATAATACCGTTTTAAGCAATTCACCCGAACCATATTTTATCATAGATTTACCGATACCACCTAACATAAAAAGTCCAACCTTAATGGATTGTTTTGAGTTATATCACGAAGGGGAAATTTTAGAAGGAGAAAATGCTTGGTATAACGAAAAAACAAAACAAAAACAATCTGTTAAAAAACAAATATCTTACTGGAGTTTTCCGAAAATATTAGTAATTGACATTAAACGGTTTAATTCGAGCAATCGTAAAAACCAAATATTACTTGAGTTTCCTTTAACAAATTTAGATTTAAACGAATATATGATTGGATATAATTCCGAAAAGTGTATTTATGATTTATACGGAATATGTAATCATAGCGGTTCGGTTCTTGGAGGACACTACACATCATTTGTAAAAAATGCGAATGGTAAATGGTATCATTTTAATGACACAATCGTAACAGAAATTACAAATTTAGAAAATTTAATAACAACAAAAGCATATTGTTTTTTTTACAGGAAAATAAAAAACATAAAGTCTAACTAATATTTAAAGTTTAAAAATCTAATTATAAATATGCCCAACTCAAATCCATTTTATATGAGATATTTTAATGATACGCAAAATACACAACTAACCTCTGACCAACGAAGAATGTTAAATAATTACATAAATATGTATAATAATACCCTACTTGAGATGCAAGGATTAAATTCTTATTTAAGAGAATTACGACGTAATATTGATTATATATATTTTCAATCTAATGAAGCACTTTTAGAACAAAATAGTATAAATAGACAATATCGTAATAATACAACACCTTATATAGATATTCGTAGAACAAGACGTTATAATAGAACACACACAATTGTTAATGAAGATTTTTTTGACCCTATAGCAATAATACCCACAATTACACAAATCACAACAGCAACACAATTGGTGTGTTTTGGAAATATACTCAATCCTGTAAATGTTATTTGTCCTATTACTCAAGACCCGTTTGTTCAAGACGAAATAGTTACACAAATTAAATATTGTTCCCACTTATTTAATTCATTATCATTAAATACTTGGTTTTTGTCTAAATGTATATGTCCCATTTGTAGGTATGATATAAGACAATATCACGCAAATAATACATTCGAAACACCCACTACAATAAATACAACTTTAATACAATCACAAACAGAACCAATTACAACTAGTGTGTCATATATAGAACCGTTTAGATTTCGGGATATTTCAAATAATGATGATTTAAGAATACAATATGCTCGCGAATATAACAATTTATTAACAACTGATGTTTCCAATAGTTTTTACCCATAATACGAGTTAAAATAAAAAATAAATATTGGTGTATTTATTTTTTATTAGTGTGATGTAATGCTGTGATGTATTTTTGTATCTTGCTTATACTTTTGGTTTAACACCAAAGAAATTAACCAAACTTTGATTCCCATCTTTGATGTTATTGGTTTCTCTTAGATAGGTATCAAACAGTAATATTTTAACCTCTTTATTTTTTAATTTTTCTAATTTATCATCTATTTTTTCTGGGTCTGTTGTATCATATAATAATTTAACCTCTTTTTTAAAGTTGGATATTTTGGATACCTTTTTCTGCATATTCCATATTTTTTCTAGCACAAGGGCAAATACTTGTTGGACTGGTTTCATTATTTGGTTAGTAATATAAAACGTGTAATCAATCTTCAAATTATTATCAATAATAAACTGAGGAGTTTCTATTCTTTCTCCTTGTAATGCTTTTTTATTTGGGTTGTTGACATAAACGAAAGGGATTCTATCTCCTGAAGTAGGTTTATTACCCGGGTCTCTTGTTGCGATTCTATCTGCCAATACTTTATGTGCGATACTTTTGGGGTTTTTATAACCACTTCTTAACGATTTTGTAATAATGAGTTTATCCATTGAATATTTCTCATTAACCAAATTATTCAAACACGATTTTAAGAAATCGATTGCTTCTTGAATGTTTTGTTTTTTCATTAAAATATCAATGATTCCACCATATATATCTTTAACAATCGGCGCGTTATCTCTTCTTTTTAACACAATCCCCATTTCCTTCCTTTTACATTTATTCGGGTCGGTTTCATAAAGCATACCTACATACCTTTTTTTAGATAATAAACAGAAAGGCATGAATGTTTTCTCATATTCCAAATCGTGAGGACCTTTGAGAAACTTCGACGCTAAATGTCCTGCTTCTTGTGCTAATTCGATTGTAATCTCAAGCGCTTTTTTACCACGAATTGGAATATTATCATGGGTTTGTAAATTAAATGTAAAGAATACAGAATCCGTGTTATGAACTATTAATTTTCCAATTCCTGCTGCGAAATGGTGGTTTTCAGTTGTTAAATCGTAAACATAACCCTGATAAGGAATGTCTATAATTTTCTTAATGGCGTGAGGTGTTTGTTGTTTGGGTTCTGATAATATTGTAATTCTATAAATATCTGGTTTATCTATTATTGTATTCAACGATGTTGAATATCCAATACTTGAAGCCAACCAACAAATATGTGAAGCACTAATTTGGTTTTTTTGATAAATTACAATATTTCCATCGCGGTCTTTATCACATACAGAATACATCCCATCAATCATTCCATCAAAGAATGATTTACGAACATTTATATTACTATTAATAATTAAGGTTGGTATTAGGTTATCATTATTATCGTAATCTTGTGATAATATATTGCAAAAGTCATCTCCAATTGAATATCCAAATACCTGTGCGTCGTCCTCATTAATACTTTCATAAATATCATCATTTATCGGTAAATTTCCGTGTAGTAATTCGGTTCCAACGAACACATCTTTTGGGGAAATTTCTTCACCAGATTTTAAAATAAGTGAATGGTCGTCTGTAACATCAACTAATCCAGTATGTGTTAATATACGCATCATTTTTTTATGACTTGCCAATGCGTGTCTAATTACACGGTATAATTTAGTCCATCCATTTTCAGTCCAGGTTTCAACATCGGATAATTCACAATATTCTTTTTCTTGTTTACCTTCTTCTAAACACACAACCCATTTCGAATTACCGTATTTATTTGATAATTCTTCAATTGTTACGATTTCAATTATACCATTTACTTTTACATAAACAGGAGTATAGTTCGCAACGCTGTCGCCGTATATGTATTCAGCTTTGGTTTTAATAAGTCCATATTTTTCATTATTAAATATGGCGTCTCCATATACCTCCTCGATTATTTTTTTGGCATAATTAAGTAAGAGACGACCCGTTGAGGTTGTGGATGCGGCAACATCCTTTTCATAAAAAGAACTCGTTTTTGCTCCGCATTGTCCGTAAAGAGAATTTGCCGTAAGTTTATAACCGATTTGTCGTTTATCCAATACATTTTTCATAAATTCGTCTTTTTCTTGTGGAATTAATTTCCGGGTTTTTTTTCGAGCAGTTAACAATTCTTCCAATATAGAAGGCATAATTGCCTTTCCTTCTGGAAATTGGGCAAATCTACATATTTTGGTTCCCGATTTAATTTTCTTAGCTGCCGATGTAGGCGTATCTCTTACATAAAGATATGTGTCGTATGTAATATTTACGTAACTATAATTAATAAGGTTATCATAAATAAAGACCCCGCTTTTATTTTTTTCTCCGGTTTCGCAAACAAGATTTCCTGCTAAATCATACTCTTTGGTCCAAACCTTGCTATCATGCGATAAATTCTCACTAATCATTGATGATGGATAAAGAGATGCGTAATCAACACAAGCAACAGGATTATCCAAATATAAATCACACTTTGGTTCTAAAACAATTGCGCCTTCATACCCATCATCTAATTGTCCCTTTTCCATCACAGGCATTAGGGTTAATTTTTCACGGCATTTTTTAGCAATATAACTGGTTAATTTAATACCCTGACCTCTCATAACCAAGAAATTAATTGGAACGCTACAAATCTTTGCCATTTCAATAAATCCGGTTAATATGTCTACTTTATTCATTAAATAATGAACTAGGTTACAATCCTGAATACAATATTTCGCAATTACTCCTCTATCATCCGCAGTTCCATTAGTTAATCTAAAGATATCTTTGGGTGTAACATCATCTTTTGCTAAACACCATCTGACCTTTTTGGTGAAATCCGGTTTTACAATACCCTCAATTTGAAACGTGTTGGTTGATTTGTCAACAGAAGTTACTTTATATTTTGAACCATTTTCATAATAATCCACAGAATAACCAATTTCTTCAAAATGTATATAACTTTCCTCTAATAATCCAGTCATATTAAACGTTTTAATTTTGGTAGTGGTATCAAAATATTCCAACTCTTTTACATAATCGCCAATAAAATGACCTGAAACATAATCAAGTTTATATGAGGTTAAATTCTCTTCACGACGAAAGAAGTTATATAAATCAACCTGTAATCTCCCATTCATTTTTATGAATTTTAATTCGTGTTGTCCACTCGCGATTTGAATACTGCTTTCTTCAATCTTATACTTGTTTGTATCGGTATCTTTTGTAGCACAAACCTCGTTAATATTTCTAGATAATTGTAGGAATTCTTCAGAGCAATTATTCTCTTCAGAACGTCTAAACATAAATTCATAATCAAACCCAAATATATTATATCCAATAATAATATCTGGATTTTCTCGTTGAATTAAGTCTTTCCACGCAAGCAATACTTCCTTTTCTGTATTGTATGATTCAATCACACTATTAGGTATTTGAGAACAAGAACCTAATACGATACAATGATTTAAATGTGGGTCTGGGTTTCCATAATTTAAAAACGTTGAACCTATAAACGTAACTTTATCTCCCTCTAATTTTGGAAAATTGGAAATTAACGAAAAGTTGATTTCATTTATTTTAATATCTCTGTCGAATTTTGTGTCGCACAACATATCAACAATTGTGGTTGTTGGTCCATTCGACATTTTTATATATTTACTGTTATGTTCGTCTTCGTCGTTATCATCCATATTTTTCCCCATTATCTCAAACATCTTTTCAATGGTTGACATATTTCGAAATTCGGATGTGTTTTTATAGTTTTTTATTGGGGTTGATAACCATCGTTCAATCGCAATCATTAATTCGGGTTTAGTTATCATTTTTATGGGATATACCATGTCAATATTTTCCATTTTTTCATAATTAAATGCGGTTAATATAATTTGTCTGAGAATATTTTTACATAATTCAGGAGTTACATGCATATTTAAATTTTCAAAATATTCGATAATATTGGTCACTAGTTTTTTATACGTTTTTATAGGAATAGGAAAATCTCCGTGACTACTACTTGCCTCAATATCAAAACTACATATTTTATAAGGAACTCTATCTTCCTTATCATTTAAAGGAATAATGTCTTTATAATTAATAATTATTTCGAAATTACATGTTGTTGTTTTGAAACACTTTTTGGTTATTAGTATTGATTTGTTATTTGGCAAGGCAACCCATCCGGATGGACTTATATCTCGAATATGAAAGAATCTTAATAATGGGGGAATGTTTGCTTCATACAATATTGTATTTGTATCCATAAACGGATACCCGTGCTTTAACAAACTTCTACCAGAATCAGTATACTCACCATACCATAAATTTTTTGCTTTATTAAATGCGTTCATATTTGTGAATTCCAGTTTTATAAACTTATGTTGTTTTCCTCCATCAAAACCGTATAATTTTTTTCGTTTTACGATAATACATTCAGTAATCGAATTTTCATAAAATTTACCCATTTTACGTTTTATTTCTGCCAAAAACAACAATTTAGTTGAGGTATTCCAGGTATCATTTACCATTACATAGAAAAACGGTTTGTAATTATTTACAATAATAGAACACGTTTCACCTTGAGTATTTAATCCAAAAATTTGAATTAAGAAAATATTGTCGTCTGTGTAAGACGTTCTAGATTCATCATTTTCGCTTGCGGTATCTTCATTACACTTTCCGTTATAAACGTTAAAATCAACGAGTTTAAACACTTTATCCATTTTTTATAGTTGAATTAAAATACAATTTTATATTTAATTCAATTTTATTTGTTATATTTGTCTACATTATTTCATAAGTATAATTATACCACATATAATTGTTATTATTCCACCTATTCTTTTAGAAATAATATCACCGCTTTCTTTTTCTAACAATATTAATTTAGACCCGACATATCCTCCAATTAACATAGAAATAACTAACATGTTTCCAACTTTTATATCTATATTTCCATTTTTGTAATAATTATACACACTAAATAAGGATACCGGGAATAATAAGGTGTACAACATAGTTCCTTTAATGGTTGTATAGTTTCCAATTAAATTAAAATAATATACTAAAGTAAATAATAAAGTTGTGCTTCCAACCCCAGTTATACCAGAAACACACCCGCTAATTAACCCTATTAATAATGATAATAAGTGAACATTCATATAATATAACATTTTATTTTTTGTTGTTGACATTTATTTTTTCTTGCTTTGAGTTCTTCTTTTGCTTCGTTTTGATTTGGTTCGTTTACTTCGATTTCGTCTTTTGCTTCGTTTTGATTTTGTTCGTTTACGTCGTGTTCCTCCTCCAGACATTTTTTTTTTAGATTCAATCCATTTTTTAAACGCATCGGCAGTTCTCGGTCCTTCATACTCCTCAACTAATTTTCCGTTTTCTGAAATATAATGAATTGTAGGAAACCCGTTAATAGATATATTTTGTTCGGTTAAATATTTGGGTTTTAAATCTGAATTTTGTAAAATTTCTTGGTTTATATCTGCTATAATAATATCAGATTTCTTAATGTTATCCTCTAATATATCCTCAATCTTTTTCCATTCTGGGCGGGTCATTTCACACGGACCACACCCAACCATATAATAAAGAACAAACGCCGGGTTATTATTTTTACTAATATCATTATTAAGGTCGTTAACGTTTTGCGTTGTAGGGTCAATGTGTAAAATTTTCATTTATAAACTAACATTAGAAATTAAAATATAACTTAATTTTATCCTTATTAAATATATATGTCATTACTGATTTATTGTGTTATAACTATATTTATATTAGGACTCGTTTTTTATCTAAAAAGTGGTAATTTTAAATTTATGGAAGGACTAACTAATAACGAGGAGTCGAGGTGTCCGAATATGCTGATACAGCACGATAAAAATTTTTATTTATATAATTCTAAATTAGCAAAGATTCCAGGTGTAAATCCTGTAAAATTTAATAATTTAGAAGATTATGTTGAGTTTTTGAATTGGCAGAGAAGTCAAGGCATAAGATGTCCAGTATTATATTTACAAAAAACATATGACGCACAAGGTAATGAAGTTTATAAAGTTAGACCTAGTGTTAGTGAACCACAAGGCGGATTACCTCCTGTAATTTCCCCGAACGTCATTCCAAAAAATCCAAATCCTACTCTACTTGTCGACGCAACCCAAAGCGATAAACCATATAATCAAAACTCTTATCCGGCATATGACGCATCCTCATATTATGTTGGAACCAGCACGCCTTTAGATACAATTCACCAACAAACCGAAAATATGCTTTATAGTCCGGACCCGATGGATGACAACTGGGGTGGTGCCGAATTTACCCAATCTTTAGTTGACCAGGGCGTTTATGCGGATAACGAGGTTAAAATATATACACCTTAATTATTTTTGACTATCCACAAATTTCATAACTTGATTTAACGCCTTTTTTGATTCGGATAAAGTATTTAAGGTTTTAAAACTTTCCAGGACTTTTTCGATTTTACCATTACTATCAATATTTAAGGTCGTCTGTAACATTAGATTATTAATTAAATCGTCTAAATTTAATATGACGGTTTCATAACTTTTACGATATTTACTAATTAAAAAAGTATCTTGTTGTTTAATAGTATTTGATTTTATGGTGGATGCGTATGAATCAGCATTTCCAGCAACTCCACCAGTCCCAGATGATGTTGGTGTTAATGTTTCTAATCCTTCTACTGTTTTCGTAAATTTGATGATAATATAAATTATAAATAGTATGAATAACATCCCTAAAAAAATTTGAAAATGTGTTCCTTTCATTTTATATTATAGTGTATTAAAATATTATTCATTTTTTTAACAAAAACTTTACTATATTTTCGGTAGAAGTTTTATTTAATTTTCGTATTTGGTTTTTGGAATTGGTATAAGTCATGTTTTGTAAACACGTCAAGTCTTCATTTAATTTATTTAATAAATTTTGTAATGTCTCGAACTTATTCATAATAACTATTGCGATTTCTGAACTAACTCCTGGAATTTGCGACAACATAATTTCATCAATATTATTGATGGTAATATTATCTTTTTTAGTTTTTTTTATAACATTAATATAATTTTTAGGGGCGGTCTCATCAACCTCTTTTATTTCAGAAACGTTGGAATAATAGGGTGTTTTAGTTCCCTTAATATCTTCTTTAGTCATTTTATGTGTGCTATTACAAATAAAAAGCGCGGTTTCTTCAATAGATAATGTTCTTAAAACTGAAAACCCCTTGTAATAATTTAAAGACAAAATTGCGGAATAAACCATTAACTTGTCGACATTATTATCTTGAAACTTATTGATTTTGTTTATATCTCCTTCAATTAAATATATGATGTTATGTTTATGATGTGTCAATCCATCTAATCTAAAAGATTGTTCTTCGTATCTACCATCTTTTATACTACTGATTAAATCACTTATACTTTTTCTCTCGATGATTAATAAATCCTCCTCATTATTTGAAATAATAATATCACCTAAATCCAAATTTTCGGTTTTTACTTGAATTTCTTTAAAACTTGGATGTGAAGAAATTAATAAATTAATCTTTGTTAATAATTCGTGTTCTCTATAATCGACTTTAATAAACATCTCGGTAATAATAATAATTTAATAAAATGTTATTAAATTATTTAATGATAATATATATTAACCCACCTCAGCATATATTTCGAGTAGTTCAATAATAATACAGGGTTAAATTCATAATAAATATACTATATTGTTTACATTTATTATCTGGATAAAAATAAGTATTTAAAGGTATATGAAATACAAATATAATGTGCGATTATTTTATATTAACCAAAGAAATTACTTCAGATACCGGATGTGACAAAACAAATCAAGTTATTGCTTTAACAAATAAAAAGGTGTACATATTACCAAAAAATAACATAACTTATTATATAGACCACGGTCTATTTGAAAAATCCTTAATTGAATGGTGTAAGCAACTATGTGTAAAAGATAAAAATTTCTTAGATATAGGAGCACATTCAGGAACATACTCAATTAGTTTATCCGACCACTGTAAAACAGTATACGCATTCGAACCACAAAAAATGTCATTCTATTCACTATGTGGAAGCGTTGCGTTATCTAACATTAAAAACATTGAATGTATTAATATCGGTTTAGGGTCTGAAAAACAAGTTGGAAAACAAATATTAAATATATGTAGTTTAGATGGAGGAGGGTCCTCAATTGTCAACACATCGAATATTTTACAAACAGAAGAAATAAATATTAGAACTTTAGATAGTTTTAACATTGATAATATCGGGTTTATTAAGATAGATATTGAGGACAACGAATTAAACGCATTATTATTTTCTAAAAATACCCTTAAAAAATCGAATTATCCAAAGATATTATTTGAAATGAATCATATAAATACCGACCTAACAGATTTTCTAAAAGGATTGGGATATTCTGTTTTAAAAATTGGAGGGTTTAGTAATATGTTTTTGGCAGAACAACCATCATATTAAAATATTAATATCACCTAAATTAAATTTGGGTGATATTATTGTTTGTTATTAACACTGCTCTAAATATTGGTTAATAATATTTAACCCATATTACCTCCATGAACAGCGCGATAACCGTATTTTTGGGTTTGAATTGTTTTGCTAACAACACAAGTTTTAGGCAATGATTGAGGGGCTCCAATCAAATTTGGGTTAGATTGCATAAAAAGACCGATTCTAGAAGCAATACCTGATTTTTTGATTCCTCCACAAACGTTAGTTCTGTTACAAATTGATGCGGAATATCTCGCGTTTTTACTACCAGACATATAAACCATATTATATAATATTAAAATATTATATTTTTTAAAAATTAAAATATCATTCTAAATCTAATAATTTAAATAATATAAAGACTAAAACTGTAAATACTTAATGATTAATTTAAATTATGAAGATGATATTATTAAATGTGATGATGGACTTATTTTTAATCCATATAACAATTTAAATGTCGAGATTACATTGAGCGAAGTTCAATCTATTCTTACTAAATACGGAGTTCCTCCAATTGTTAACAACCTCGCATTATATAAACGCGCGTTTATTCATAGGTCTTACACTAAGCGTTCAAGTTTTGAAAATATACAACAAAATATAACTATCGTTGAGAAACCACCCGATTGTATGAAATTAAGCACTAAATCTAATGAACGACTCGAATTTTTGGGAGACGGTGTTTTAGAATTAATTACCAAATATTACCTTTATAGAAGGTTTCCTAAAGAAAATGAAGGGTTTATGACAGAGAAGAAAATCGCCATTGTTAAAAACGAAGCTATCGGGAAAATCGCAATGGAAATGCATTTAAATAAATGGTTAGTTTTATCAAAACATGCCGAAGAAAAAAAAATCAGAACTAACTTAAAAAAATTAGGGTGTTTATTCGAATCCTTTTTAGGTGCTCTATTTTTGGATTTTAACAAAATAAATATTAAGGATGAAGATGCTTGGTTTACAAACGTCTTCGTTACTGGTCCAGGGTTTCAAATTGCCCAAAAATTCGTAGAAAATATATTTGAAACACATATTGATTGGATAGCATTAATTCAAAATGATGATAACTACAAGAATATTTTACAGGTTAAAATTCAAAAAGAGTTTAAAGTTACACCCCATTATCTTGAAATAAGTCACGACCCGGATGCCGGTTATAAAATGGGTGTTTATTTATGTTTGGGACAACCAGTTTATAATTTAAATTACATGGAAGCAATAAACATTAATCAAATCAAAACATTTAAACATATCCACGAGTATGTTAACACAAACGGAAAAATATTTTTATTTATGGGCGAAGGACAACACAAAATAAAAAGAAAGGCAGAGCAAATCGCGTGTAATGAAGCAATTACATTTATTACCGAAAATTTAGAAGATTATATTGAATAATATATTTAGGATTTTTAATGGATGTCAACACAATACAATATTAATTATCATTATTTATACATAATGATAATTAACCGAATTAAATGTTAAAAGGTGTTAAAAGTTTTATATGTGTGTTTTATATAAGGTATGATTAATTATTTAGAAACATTAAAAATTAAACCAAATATTAAAAAACATACTTTGGTCAACATAATTATTCCTGAACCCCCTTCAATAATAAACCAACCTGGAACTATTCAACCACCACAATCTATTGTAATGATTGACGACCGACAAAAAGGATTTAATCTGGAGTTATTTAAAAACAAATTAGCATCCAATAAATTATTAAAGGTTCGAGCAAATCCTAACATTACAGAAATTCAAAAACTTAATGAACCAATAAAACCCATTAAAATTGTTAAACCTGTCAAGAATATTAAACCGTCGAAAAAACTAATATTGGAAGATGACGAGGATATTTTTGAAGATAAACCTGAAAAACAAGTTCGAATAACAGAACCAGTTAAAAGGGGCGTTTCTATTATCGGTCCTGAAATAAACGTTGAGATTGATAATAGAGCAATTACAAAGTTTTTACCCGAAAAACAACCAAATGTAATTGTAAAAGTTTCGAATTATTATATGAATAACAGAGAAAAATACATTAATAATATTAATTCTATTTTCCAACCGTATAAAAAGAAATTATCCGAAACAGAAAATATTACTTGTTCCAATATAGGCAAATCATCCGGAAATGTTTCTCTATTAATACACCAACAAATAACAAGAGATTATTTAAATTTATTTACTCCTTATCGCGGATTATTGCTTTATCACGGTCTTGGTTCAGGTAAAACCTGTACGTCAATCTCGATTGCTGAAGGTATGAAGGATAACAAAAAAATTATTATTATGACTCCGGCATCATTAAGAAAAAATTATATGGTTGAATTGAAAAAATGCGGAGATTTATTATTTCGTAGAAATCAATATTGGAAATGGGTAGATATAACTATCAATCCTGAATTATTGCCTGTTTTATCAAATGTATTAAATCTACCACTTGAATATATACGGAAAAAAAATGGTGCTTGGTTTGTGAATGTAAGAGAACCCGCCAATTACGCAAAATTATCAGGAGAATCAAAACAATCATTAGACGAACAATTAGATAAAATGATTGAAAGTAAATATACGTTTATAAACTATAATGGGTTGCGAAACTCAACATTAAGCACATTAACGGATAATTATACAAAAAATTTATTTGATGGCGCCGTAGTCATTATTGATGAAGCCCATAATTTAATTAGTAGAATTGTCAACAAACTAGAAAAAGAAAAGGATATACCAATTACCAATAGAGGAGAGAAGGAATACCAATCCAAATTTTTATCAATTAAATTATATGAATATTTAATGAGTGCTGTAGACACACGTATCGTTTTACTTACAGGAACCCCCGTTATAAATTATCCGAACGAATTCGGCATTTTGTTTAATATTTTACGAGGATATATAAAAACGTGGGAGTTCCCATTACAGGTAAACACATCTAAAAAAGTAGATAAATTATTTTTTGAAAATATATTTGTTAAAGAAAAAACCTTAGATTATATTGATTACTCGTCATCCAGCAAAATATTAACAATAACCCGAAACCCGTTCGGGTTTAATAACGTAATTAATAAAACGGGATACCATGGTGTCACCGACGAAGTGGAAAACGAAGCAGGTGAATTAGTTTTAAATAAAGACTTTATAAGCAACTCGGAATTTGAAAAAAACATAATTAGTATTTTGAAACAAAACAATATTGAAATACTTCCGCAAGGAATTAAGATTCATAATTTTAAAGCACTACCTGATAAATTAGAGTTGTTTTCTGGAGAATATATCGATAACGTAACCAAAGAAATAAAAAACGTCGATGGACTTAAACGAAGAATTATTGGATTATCTTCATATTTTCGTAGCGCACAAGAAGATTTATTGCCAACATTTACAAAAACCCTATCATTGGATTATTTTGTGGTTAATGTTGAAATGAGCGATTTCCAATTTAAAATTTATGAAAAGGCGCGTGTTGAAGAACGAAAAACCGAAAAACCCAAAAAGGGTAAAGGCGACATTTATGAGGAAGCAGCATCAACATACCGTATTTTTTCACGATTATACTGTAATTTCGTTATGCCTGACCGTCCTCTTCCACGAACACACAACGATGTAAAAGGCAACGATGATGTTTCAAATATGGTTGACGTCTTAAAAGAAACTAAAAAAATAGAAAATAATATTGACGTTAACAATTTATATGAGGGAGAAGTTGAAGGCGATGAACTTATTAACAATTCATCTGATGTCACTTACCAAGATAGAATAGCACAAAAAATACAATATATTAAGGATAACGCGCCCACGTTTTTATCTCCTGAAGGACTTCAAACCTATAGTCCGAAATTTTTACATGTATTGGAAAATATTAAGGACCCCAATTATATTGGATTACATTTAATATATAGTCAATTTAGAACCCTTGAAGGCGTCGGGTTATTTAGTTTAGTATTGGAAGCAAACGGGTTTGCCCGATTTAAAATAAAAAAAACCGGGGTAGATACGTGGGATTTAGATTTTAACGCGGATGAGTTAACTAAACCAAAATACGCGTTATATACTGGAACAGAAACACCTGAAGAAAAGGAAATTATCCGAAATATTTATAATAGTTCTTGGGATGATATTCCAACCAATATTTCAAACAAATTAAAAGAATTTTCTAAAAATAACAATTATGGTGAAGTCATTAAGGTTTTAATGATAACTTCATCAGGTTCCGAAGGTATTAATTTAAGAAATACACGATACGTTCATATTATGGAACCATATTGGCATCCAGTAAGAACCGAACAAGTTATCGGTCGCGCGCGTCGTATATGTAGTCATACCGATTTACCAAAAGAATTACAAACCGTTGTTGTATTTATTTATTTAATGGTTTTTTCAGAAAAACAATTAAAAAGCGATGATGCGATTGAACTTAAACGAAAAGACTTAAGCAAAGGGTTACCTGCCGTTCCGGTAACAAGTGACCAATTATTATTTGAAACATCCACCATAAAAGAGAAATTAAGTAATCAATTAACTAAAATAATTAAAGAAACCTCTTTTGATTGTTCGATTTATCCACACGGAAAAGAAAAGATTTCTTGTATGAATTTTGCGGACCCAGATAGTTCTAAATTTTCGTATGTTCCTGATTATTCGAAACAACAAAGTGATAATACATTAAGAACAAATAAAAGAGACTTTGAATGGGTCGGTAAATCCATAAAAATTAATGGCGTTGAGTATGTTTATCGTATAATAAATAAATCTTTATGGTATATTTATGATTTAGCTAGTTATAAAGAGGCGTTAGAAAATAAAGGATTAAATCCAATACAAATAGGAACCTATGAATTTAACGAAGATGGAACACAAGTATTTAAACAAATCGTGAATTAGGGACCGCATAATTTATCTGTAAGGAATTGAACCATATTTGTTAATACGTATATTTTATTATTTAGGTGTTCAAGAGTTATACTTTCGGTGTTATTAACTATTTCGGGCGTTTTTATCTGTTTCAGTTTTAATAAAATATTATTATTCTGAATTGGTGTAATATCCTCGATTTGGTCGTCGTGCATATAATTGGTTACCGTTGTTGAACCCCAAGAAATGCGTTTATTAAAATCTGTATGTGTTGGTTTTTTTAAAGGAGGCAACTCAATCAAATTATTATTTATAATTGTATTACCCAACTCCTTATTATCTATCTTAATATATTTCAATTCATTTGTTTTATTTAAGGTATCCTTTTCTTTTTTTATAGACGTTTCTGTCGACTTTAAAAAATCAGAATTTAAATTGGGGGAAATATCTTTATTAAATTGCTCAACGTCAAAATTACGTTTAGCAATTGTTTGTTTAATAATCAATTCCATATCTTCTAATGGGTCGTCCAATTTATCGTTAAATTTTGGTGCTGGAGGAACTTTGATTGTGTTATGATTCTCAAAATCGGTTTTTTGTTTCATTAGTTCGGTATCAAACTTATTGATTCTTTCGTTTTTTATATCCTTACTTGTAACTATTTCCTTTTCTTTAAAAAATTCACCTTTTATTTTATTAATAATAACCGAAATAAACATCTTATTAAGTGTCATTAAATCTGCCGAATTGTTTTTTTCTCTATCATAAAAAATAGGTAGAATTGAATTAAATGTCTCTTTGATTTTTTCAATATAATTAAAATTCATTTTTACAATATCTGTGTCGACAATTAATTCCCAAAGTAGTTCAATATTATCATTTAATATAAAATCAGATTTATTCATTTTATATTATTTATCACATACATTATTTTATATACTTTTTAACACATTACAAATTTTCGTTAAAATATAACTTTCGGAATTTCTCCATATACTCATCCTTTAAAATATGGTTTTTTAAATAATATCCGGAAACTTTATCTTCTAACATATGAACTATAAAATAAATAGAATAAATCCCACATTCGGTATTGCCATATTGGTGCTCAACCGGATAATTTTGGTCAAACACCATGGTTTTATTAAGTTGTCGTCCTTGTCTTATTATTTTGTCAACCAACCTTTTTATTTGTTTTGGAATTTTATTGCCGGCACTATCAAAGAAAAATATGGTTCCTTTTTTAATATTTACAAATAAAGAAATCCAATGCTGTCCGGATTTGTAATGTGGGTCTGTATTAAAAATAAACCCTAACTTTGTTTTACCTCTTTTTATTTGGTCTTCCAAATTTATATTACAAATCTCATCCCAAACACATTTGGTTTTGGATGTTTTACTATCAAAATCAATTGGAGATGGACCAAAAAACTCAAAGCATTTATACGCCTTCTCGTATTGTTTCATAACTCTTATAATGTCAACGCTAGATAACCATTCGTTAGGGTTTTTCTTCCATTCCGATGGAGATACAGGAGCAAAATCATCGATAAAATCATTAATCTTATTTGTTGCCACAAAGTTCTGTTTTAACCAACACGATTCTTTATTACATACGTTTTTCATATATTCACTTAATAATTCCCAAATTACTTTCGGTTCATTACTACTGATTAGTTTATCTGGGTGTCTTTTATTCCACAAATCTCTCAACTCAAATAAAGAAGTGTCTGTATAACAACTAAAATCATTTATCTTTTTGACATTTGGTTTTGGACTACATCTTAGTTTAACCATCTTTTTAAAAGTTCCGCCTTTAGATTTAACTTGACGACGGTTTGATTGTCTCCTCTTTTTTCTCGTGTGGTTCATCATAATTATTATCTATATTTTTCTTTTTACGAATACCTTTAATTCTTAAAACGGGGTCCTTTAGATTTATTTCTTTTTGAACTGGTATAAACGGTTCATCTAGTTTTATAATAGTCCTTTTTATAAATTTGTCTAGTGTACACCTTTCATCCTTAGTTTTTTTCATGATTAATTTATTTATTTGTTTCGTCGTATCATCCGGCACGTCCTGTATATCTGGCGTATCTTCTGCCACAATATTAATTTCAGTGTCTATATTCTTGTAATCTTCTTGTAATATGTCCGATTTATCTAAAGTTTTGAAATATTCTACACAATTCTTTACATAAATATCAAAAGCATATTTTATATCCGGAAACAATTCTTGTACATTTTCGTCTGGTGATAACAAATCCTTCGTTAATTGTATTACTCTTTTCCTATAAAAATGTATATCCTTTTTACTTGCTTTCGATAAACGTGGTTTAGATTGTTCTTTAATTTTAAAATAATCAAGAGTCATTTGATTTATAAGTGTGTTGGACATAATATACAATTATATATTAAACCAATAACATATTCCGTATTGGATTATAACCGTAAATATATTCGGCACCTAAATGAAATAACCCGTGAACACCTACTGCTAAAGAAAACAATAACGATAATACAACTGATTGATACGGTTCTATTTTTTTTATCTTTGAATAATTTGTAAATAGTAAAAATAATGAAACCAGAATTAAAAATGCGTTCATCTGGTGTAAATAAAAGGACGGAATACCAAATTCATTTTTCATACTATTATATTACACAACATTATAAGTCATCCTGAATCTGGTTTCTTGTCGCGGTATTAAACAAAGATATGTGGGTGTTTTCGGGGATAGGATTAAATTCATTATATATTTCCTCCTTAAATAATAAACTGTGGGGATTATATCTTGTTGACACACTCGATGGTTTAAAGGAATAATTGTATAGGTCACTTTTACTATTTGGTACATAAACGGATTGGTCGCATTTTTGAAGAGCAAATATTTGTCCTTTTAAATCTGATTCTACATTAACATTAGATGAATAACCAGACCAAGGAGAAGTGGTATTTCCTGGATTAAACACTTTTTCTAAATTATAAGTCGGCATTATTTCCATTTTTACGGAATTTTGTTTTCTAGGGTCAACAATCGGTAAAATAGAATATTTTGTCATTACGGGTCTAACACTAATATAAGGTTGAATTAATTGGGATGGCAGGTTTCTATCATAAATTCGTGAATTTATTTCGTTATTTCGGTGTGATGCTGAAGTCATATATATATAAAATATATTATATATATTGGACTTGAACAATATTAAAATCAAACAAATAGATTTAATAACTAATGTGCGGTATTTTTACTCTTCTTAATTATAGTCAAGTAAATTATGATAAATTTATTAAGTCTCAGTTTATGAAAGGGAAAAACAGGGGACCCGAATTTTCAGATTTACAACACATTTCGATGAATGCTATTTTCGGATTTCATAGATTAGCAATTAACGGACTTGATGACATTTCGAATCAACCGATTACGATTGATAACATTCATTTAATTTGTAATGGCGAAATATACAATTACAGGGAATTATATAAATTAATGGGTGTTACTCCAAAATCAAATTCAGATTGTGAAGTTATTATTCACCTTTATAAAAGATATGGTATTAAACAAACCTTAAAAATGTTAGACGGCGTTTTTGCGTTTGCTCTTTGTGACAATAATCACACAAATTTGGAATCCAATATATATATCGCACGAGACCCTTACGGAATCAGACCACTATACTTTTTAAACAATACTAAAGAAACCGTCCAAGTTATAGGATTTGCTTCTGAATTAAAAATGTTGTCTGATTTCTGTAACCAACACCCAGATGAACTTACAATTTCTCAATTTAAACCAGGAACCTATAGTTCTTTTAATTTAAATAAATCAGCATTAGCAACTTGGACGAATATAAATAATGACAGTTATCACGAACCAGGGTTTTCTTTAAATAGTATGGATATGAATTGGGTTAATCGCGGAATACAAACATACCTTATTCAATCTGTTGAAAAAAGATATTTAACAACTGAGAGACCGATTGCGTGTCTACTTTCAGGAGGATTAGATAGTAGTTTAATAACGGCATTAATAAATGAAATCCACAAAAAAAATACGAATAAACCCTTAGAAACATACAGTATTGGTTTATACGGTTCCGAAGATTTACGGAACGCCAAGATAGTTTCTAAATATATAGGAACCAACCATACTGAAATAATCGTTACCGAACAGGAAATGTTTGATATTATTCCAGAATTAATTTATACGATTGAAAGTTATGACACAACAACTGTAAGAGCAAGTATTGGAAATTACTTATTAGGAAAATATATTTCTAAAAATAGTAACGCAAAGGTAATATTTAATGGTGATGGTTCCGATGAATTGTGCGGCGGATATTTATATATGAACTATTGTTCCGATGTTATTGAATTTGATAAAGAAACACGCCGGTTATTAGCAGATATTTACAATTTTGATGTTTTAAGGTCGGATAAATGTATCTCTTCAAACGGACTTGAACCGAGAACACCATTTTTAGATAGAAGTTTTGTAAATTTTTATCTATCTATACCTCCATCAATCAGATGTCACGCACACAATTCACAAGTTGAAAAATTCTTATTACGAAATGCGTTTTCAATCGATAATTTTAAAAATAGCGATGGAAAACAAATATTACCGGATGAAATCTTATGGAGAAGAAAAGAAGCATTTAGCGATGGGGTAAGTGGTAATTCACGGTCTCTGTATCAGATATTACAGGATTTTATTGTTCCAAAATACCAATCAAATATTAAACCTATTGATGCCGAAAAACAATACTATAAATCTCTGTTTTCACAACATTACCCGAACTCATTAAATATAATACCTTATTATTGGATGCCGAAATATACAAATACAGATGACCCTAGTGCCAGAACGTTAACTACCTATAATAAATAATAAATAATAAAATATATATATTATTATATATGAAATTTACGTTTTCTTCATTACAGGAATATTCATTTTTAATATTTATTTTTTTATCATATTTATTATTAAGTTTATCTATATTGAAATTGTCGACAAATGCCGACAAATATTCATTAATTTTAGATTATTACGTCAAAATATACATATGTTTATACTTAATAATTAAATTTAATCCGTTCGTAAAAACGGAATTTACAAATCATGACCGTAGAGTTGCTTTCAGTTCAGGGTTATTTTTATTATCTACCACCGTAATTTATAAATTATTAATGAATTTTTCGAAAATTAACTTATTTTTTTTTAAAAAACATGAGTAAATGATAAATAACTTGTTTAGATATTATTTTATCAAGGTCATACTCGTTTTTATTTTTTAATTCGAGTTTGTATTTACCCATATTTATAATTATTTTTTCGTTAATATCTTCGTTTATACCGACCCCCAGATAAAAATCACTATGATTAAACCGACTTATTATATCGTGAATTTTCAAATTATAAATGTATGGTTTTATATTTAAATAATATACATTCTTATTTTTCATTTTTTTGTGATAAGTATCATCTATAAAAAAAATCGGTGTGTTCTCGTCAATATTACTACACTTTATAAAATCGGTTATTGTTTTTTCGTGAGTAGTTCTCCCAGGTTCGATTTGTATACCGTTAATTTTAAACGCATAAATTATCTTATCAAATAGTTTTACTTTTAATTTATATTCAAAATAAAACACTATATTGGTTACCCAATTCTCGGGTCTTTGATTATTCGTATAAATCATTACTTTATTACATATTTTCTTTTGTTTCTGATATTTTAAGTAATTCAAAATAGTAAGTATATTAGGTCTTATAAATTCTGGGAATAAATCTAATAATACGACGAAATCGTTTTGGTTTAATGAATAATTTTTATTTATTAATAAATAATTATTCAGACAATCATAAAAAATACTAAATTGTAAAAAATACCCTAGAGTTTCGTCTAAGTCAAAAATTACAATCATCCCTTAAATAAACGTATATTATAAAAAACAACAATAAAAAAATTTTAATCTGTATTTAAATTAATAATGTCTACGAAACTAACCAATAAAGATTATATTAAAATTTTAAATTATTATAATATTTCTATTCCAGCAAACAATAAATTATTACGCAAAAAAGCAACAAAAATACTTGCCAATAAACTTTGTAAATGTATAAAAAGAGTTAGTCCAAAAAATGAAGCAAGGTCTATCGGAATATGTACAAAAACCATAATTAACAATAAAGGATACACTCGAGGAGTATTTAAATGTAAAGGAAAACAAAACATAACGTTGAAGCGTAAATTATCCAAAAGTTAAATATTAATAGTATTTTAATATGGAAAAAATAGACCGAATTTATTATATCAATTTAGAAAGAAGAAAAGATAGAAACGAACATTTCATAAATCAATGCCTTAAACATAATTTACCGTTTGATAAAATCGAACGATTTATTGCGCTAGACGCATTAACATACCAGTTTACAAATGCCGAAAATGAGATGTTCAGAGATGCCGATTTTAAAAATAGAAGTTTTGAAAAAAGTATTATGGGTAACCAACTCAGTCATTATTACATTTTGTGTGACATTATAAAAAATAATTATAAAAATGTTATCATATTTCAAGATGATGTTATGCTAAAAGACGATTTTTTACTATATTTTGACAGAATTATGGATAATATTCCAAAAGATGCCGAAATAGTTAATTTTGCTTTACACAAATATGCGGCATATACTAAATTTGTCCCTTGGGATTTACAAAATAATACATATTATTCTGATGAAGACATTACTTTTCAAAGTGTCAACAATTATATTTGTAAAATGAATACCAAATATAATCCTTGTTCTCTGGCATACGTTGTAACACTACAAGGCGCCATTAATTTTGTGAATTATTTTAATAATATTGGATTTCTAAGAGCAACTGATTATAACTACAACGTTTATTTACTAAGTAAAGATATTTATTACGCATCCAAAATAGTATTAGCAACCAGTAATATTAATTTTAAAAGTGATGTTTTTGAAAAGGGAGATAAAATGTTTGAGGACGAAATATTATTATACAACGAATAACTTAATAGCAAGATTCGTTTGTTGCTGGGAATAAATCTGGGAAAACTGGGAAATCTGGGGAATCTGATGTTACTTCTGGTGTTACTTCTGGTGTTACTTCTGGTGTTACTTCTGGTGTTACTTCTGGTGTTACTTCTGGTGTTACTTCTGGAGTTAGTGTAAAACCTAATTTACTGGCAATAAGAGTTCCAACATACTCGTCGTTTCCTCCCCAATTATTATAATCATCGCCACTAAGTGTCATGGGAAACGAAGATAAATAATTATTATTTTCGTCAAATAAAACAATACCTAAACTAGCAGAAGAAAACAAAGTAATGCTATTTACATCGACTCTAAAGGATGCGACGGTTTGAGTTGTTACTCGGTCTTGTGGAATAATGGAAAACAAACTACTCATATATTTTGATAATATATTTTAATTTTCTAAATAATCCATTGCGTTTAATAAAACGGTTTCTTGGTTTGTTAGTTTTTGAAATATTAAGTATTCGTCCATTTTTAATTGGAAATGCTTATTCGTAAAACCTTTACATATTAAATAAACCCCATTATCTGTTATTTTTATATTACAGAATACCGCACCTCTGGATAATACTAAATTTTCTGGATTATTTAAACATATCCATTTCAAATAAGTTCCATATTTCAAAACGTTTATTTCATCCACATAAATATACGTTTTTAATTTTATTAAATATTCCTTCAATGTATCTCTGCTCAAATTCAACTCTTTTAATATTTCTAAATTTATTTTATTTAATTTATTACTCGTATAGTTAAATATCAATTCGTTTTGTTCGTTATCTAACGCCTTTAATAATTTATTTACGTCCATTATAATATAAATTATTAATTATTTATTTAAACCGTTTACCATGAACCAAAACTACTAAATGCTCCGCCTAACACATCACTTGCCGCCATAATATTGTCACCATTCGAAAAATTCTCATCAGTAGGAGAAGACGCACCTATTAACGGGGTTTGTTCTTGCTTATACATATTGTTATAATTTGGCATTTGAACCACGTTGTCGTTATTTGGTGAATAGTTCGTGTTATTACTGGGTAATTGGTTTATTGCGGTTCCATCATTGTAAGTTTGTTGTTTTTCTTGAGAGATAGGTTGTGAGACCTTTACTACTGGTTTACCTGTTTTTTGGTTATTATCTTTTTTACCTTCCCATAATTCAACAATTCTATCCGTTATAATACTTATCTTGTCCCCCAATTTTGTCTGGAGACTCATAGTAATCATCAAAACAGCTAAAATTATAAAAATAATATTAAATTCCGGATATAACATACCACTATATGTCGGAATATAAGTAACCATACGATGAACAAGTAATAATCCAATAAATATACAAATAATTTGAATTACAACTTCTGCTAAAATTTCAAAACTGCCCTTTTGGTCATCTGCTTCGGGAACATATTTCTGCATCGATTTATTTAAAATTACAATTGGGATAATTGAAATTATAGAGTATTGAATAACATTTAACATATCCGATTTGGAGTCTTCGTCGAAATTTAAAACGTGTTTAAAAAATCCTGTTGCCGATTTTGTTGTATTATCTAAACTTTCCATATGAAGTATAAAAAGAAATTAAAAATTTGGTTAAGCAAATAAATTAACATTTTAGCAATTTATCATTGAAATAAATATGGAGTTGCGCGTAAGTTATTCAAAAACAATATATTTAATATAATTAATGAAAAGTAGAGCAGTATCAACATCAAGAAGACCTCCAGAAAATATGCAACGCCAACCACAACAAAATCAACGCCAACAACCACCACAAAATATGCAACGCCAACCACAACAAAATCAACGCCAGCAACCACAAACACAAGAAAAACCCAAAATATCTATTTCGGACGCTATCGGGTTAACAACCATCCGATTATCCAAATTAGAACAATTTATCAGTAAATTACAAGAAAACGGTGATTATTCAACTATAAGTCCATTTAGTGATAATGCCAACACAACCAACGGAAATTCAGACGTTTTTGAAATTATAAATACTAGGTTGAATAGTCTAGAACAACTAAAAATACACGAAAGATTATTAAAGTGTGAAACCGATTTAACAGATACAAAGGATTTGTTAATAAAGTTGGTTCTTAAACACGAAAAATTGTCTTCCGACATAAATTCAAAATTAACGGACCTTATACAAATGGTAACATCACACGATAACTACATTTTAGAACAACAATCCTTTATGTTAGAACAACACCCCGAAGTGAATGAACCTGAACAACCTGAAGAAACCGAAATATTCAACCAAGAAACGAATGTTTTAGAAAATTAAACAAATAATGTGTAATATAATATAAAAATGAATATTATATTATTATAGAATGTCATCATGTCATATACAACAACATACAGAACAACCGTCGGAAAAGAACGAACACTTTTTCAAAGTATTAAACGGGTTATGTTATATAAATTTAGATGAAGAAATAATATTAAATTACGACTGTTTTAAACATATAGGGAATTCAACCACCTATTATATTGTAATGAAACATATTATTGATGTTTTTGAAACGTGTTTAATGAAACGACAAACATTAAACGTACATCTATACATAAAATCAATCACTTTAAGCGAATTGGATAAGCATTTAAATTTCATTAAATTTTTTGCTGAAACACTGAAAAACAAATTTCCGGATAAATTAGAAAAATGTTTTATTTATGATGCTTCATTTATGTTTGCGCAACTCTACAACATTATATCGTGTTTTATAGACAAAAATACACAACACAAAATCCAAATTATTAAAAACTCGTCATAGTTTTTAAATTTTAGTATTGTTTGTATTTAATACTCTAATGAAAATAATAATCAGTTTTTTCGTCTTTTGTTTAATATTATTTGTTTATTTACACATACAATTCCATTTAAAAACATCGGATGATTTGGAAATGTATGAGTTTGACACCGCATCAAAGGATAAATTTGAAGAAATCTGCGATATTAGACAACCCGTATTATTCGACTTTGAAAATAATAAAATAATGGAAACAACTAACAAAACATACCTACACGATAATTATAGCGCGTTCGAAATAAAAATACGTAATAATAACGACAACGATACAAACACAGAATTGTTTATACCACTTCATATTCGTTCGGCAGTCAAATTATTTGATGAAGATAAAACATCCGGATATTACTCCGAAAACAATAACGAGTTTTTACAAGAATCCGGAGTTATTAAAAATATGAGATATTACGACGAATATTTACGCCCTTATATGGTTTCTAATTGCGAATACGATATTATACTTGGAAGTAATAACTGTTTCACTCCATTTAGGTATGAAATCAATTATAGAAATTTCTTCTTGTTGACACAAGGATCCGCAACCATTAAATTATCTCCTCCCAAAAGCACGCGGTATTTATATCCAAAATACGACTATGATAATTTTGAATTTAATTCACCAATTAATCCTTGGAACGTTCAACCTCAATATACTGCCGATTTTGATAAGATTAAGTGTCTTGAAATAACGCTTCAACCAGGCAAAACAATCTGTATACCTGCTTTTTGGTGGTATAGTATCAAATTAGGAAACAACACAAGTATATCTTGTTTTAGGTATCGCACCTATATGAATAATATCGCGATTGCTCCATATTTTGGAATGCATCTTCTACAAATACAAAACGTAAAAAGAGACATGACCAAAAAAGTAAATATTAACCTACCCCCTATAGAACCTGAAATTGAACCAACCACTAATGAAAATACAAACGAACCGCCCGTGGTAACAGACCCTGAACCATCAAACTTATTTAATTAAAATGTGTTAAATAGTTCCCCGTTAATAATCATATAAATGTTGACAACTAAACCTTCAATGGATGGAACACCAATACCAGGAATTTTAATATTAAAGGATAACAAAACATACGGACGACACAAAACTAACGGAAAACTCATGTATAAATGTGTACCGGATGATAAAACACTACCTATATTTTTAGTTCATTATGAATTTAAAAATGTAGGATTTTCCAAAAGGTTTAATAATTTATATGTCATATTCATATATTCAAACTGGGATAATAAACATCCATATGGAATTATTCAACATACGATCGGAGATGTTGACAACTTGTCCAATTTTTACGAGTATCAACTTCATTGTAAACAATTGAACTTTTCTCTAAAGAATTTTACAAAGGATACCAAAAACGCTAACAATGAAAACATCATTCACGATATCATTCATAAATATCCAACTATAGAAAACCGAACTAAAGAATGGAATATTTTCACGATTGACCCGGAAAATTGCACGGATTTCGATGATGCGTTTAGTATTAAACAAATCACAAATGAAATCACTCAATTAAGCGTTTATATATCTAATGTCTCTATTTTAATAGACACCCTTGATTTATGGAATTCGTTTTCAAGACGAATATCCACCATTTATCTTCCAGATAAAAAAATACCGATGTTACCCTCAATATTATCGGATGGATTGTGTAGTCTTAAAGAAAACGAAACCCGCGTATCTTTAGTTATGGATATTTTTATTGAAAACAACGCCGTAATTAACATTGCTTATAGTAATTGTCTCATTAAAGTGAGCAAGAATTACATTTATGAAGAACCCGCATTATTAAATAACCCGCATTATAAACACTTATTACAATTCACCCATATTTTATCAAACAACCATAAATATATTCATAAATTAACAGATAGTCACGAAATCGTATCTTATCTTATGATTCTTATGAATTACAATTGCGCGCTCGAAATGACTAAACATAACAACGGGATATTTAGAATAACCACCACAACCATTACAGAAACAAACCTTCCCGAAAATATTCGTAATATTGTTTATCCATATAGCAACGTTTCGGGTAAATATAGTTGCGATAACATGAAACATCAAACCTTAGACTTAGACGCATATATTCACATTACAAGTCCAATTAGAAGAATTGTGGATTTATTAAACAGTATTCAGTTTCAAAAAAATAATAATATTGTTTTATCTGACAACGCATACATTTTTTTAAATAAGTGGATGAATGAATTGGAATATATTAATACAACTATGCGGTCTATTCGTAAAGTCCAAAACGAATGTTCCCTGCTAAATTTATATATGAATACGCCTGAAATCACGAATAAAATATATGAGGGATATGTTTATGAACGAAAACATAAAAACGAAACATTATTCAAATTTATGGTATATTTACCAGAACTTAAACTTTACAGCACTTTCAGTTTAAGTGAAGATTTGGAGATTTACACAAAACATACCTTTAAATTATTTTTATTTAATGATTCTGAAACATTCAAGCAAAAAATTAGACTACAACGCAACACAAGTGAGAGTGATATAACAATATGAAACCAATTTAAACATTATTGTGTATATTGTCTATCGTTATTATTGTTATCGAATGGTAAAGGTTTGCTCAGATAATTATCCAACAACAAACGAAGAAATATATAAACCACATTTTGAAAAATACTCATTTCCATTAAGTAATTTTCAAAAATACGCGATTGAGGGAATCGTTAACGGAAACCATACTTTAGTATGTGCTCCTACTGGAAGCGGAAAAACACTTGTTGCCGACTTTTCCATCGATTATTTCGTCTCTTTAGGAAAAAAAGTTATTTATACCAGTCCCATTAAAGCATTATCTAACCAAAAATTCTACGAATTTACACAAAAATATCCCCATATATCTTTCGGGATATTAACAGGAGATATTAAAACAAACCCTGAAGCCGACGTTCTTATTATGACATCGGAAATATTATTAAACCAAATGTATTACAACAACTCCTTAAACAAGAATCCAGATACAAACTCATCCATGTCCTTTAATATAGATATCGAGAAAGATGTCGGTTGCGTAATCATGGACGAAGTTCATTATATCAATGATAAGGATAGAGGACACGTATGGGAAGAAACTATTATTATATTACCAGAACAAATTCAAATGGTTATGCTTTCAGCAACACTCGATAAACCCAAAAAATTTGCGTTATGGTGCGAAACAAGACATAATACAACCAAAGAGGTTTATTTAGCAACCGAAACAATACGAAATGTCCCTTTAACTCATTACAGTTTTATAACCACTAATAACGGGATTTTTAAAGCAATAAAGGATAAGTCTCAACAAGATGAAATACGGTCACTCACGAATAAACCGTTTGTGATTCAATCCAGCAAGGGAGAATTTAACGAGACCCATTATTTTAAAATGACGAAAATGCTTAAATTATTCAGTGATAAAAACATATACGTAAAACGCCAACACGTTCTAAATCAAGTAACCCAACATATGGTTGAAAATAACATGTTACCCGCATTATGTTTCGTTTTATCGAGAAAAACAATTGAAATATGTGCCAAAGAAGTAACCACCGTTTTATTGGAAGATGATTCTAAAGTGCCTTATATTATTCAAAGAGAGTGCGAACAAATATTACGGAAACTCCCTAATTATAAAGAATACTTGGAATTACCCGAATATATAAATATGGTTTCCTTATTAGAAAAAGGAATTGCGATTCATCACGCGGGTGTTATGCCTATATTACGAGAAATGGTTGAGTTGCTTTATTCTAAAGGATACATTAAACTCTTATTCGCGACGGAAACGTTCTCAATAGGACTAAATATGCCTACCAAAACAGTTATTTTCACAGACATTAATAAATATGACGGACACGTCTCTCGGTTTTTCCATTCTCACGAATATACTCAAATGGCAGGAAGAGCAGGACGTAGAGGAATCGATACTGTCGGTCACGTGATACATCTTAATAACATTTTTAAAAATGTGGATTTAGTAAACTATAAATTAATGATGAAGGGACAACCTCAAGTATTAGTTTCCAAATTTAAAATCTCGTATAATTTGTTGTTAAATTTGGTCGATTTACATAACAACGACACAAATAAAGAATTATTTATTTTGGAATTTACCAAAAAAAGTATGATTCAACAAGACATCAACCAAGAATTAAACGAAATACAAACAAAAATAAATAATGTTAAACTCGAATTGAATAAGTTTGAAGAAGTCATCCACTGTTTAAAAACGCCGGTATCCACCATCAACGAATACTTAAAATTAAATTCGGAAATACCCAAGTTAATTAATAAAAAAAAAAGAGAACACGAAAAACAAATCCAAAACATACTGAACGATTACAAATTCGTTGATTCCGATAAATTGACCATTCAGAAATATAACGAAAAAACGCGCCAATATAATCAACTAGTGGATGACCTTGATAACCAAAAATATGTGATATATAACCAATTTAAATTTATCATCGATTTTTTAATTCAGCAGGGGTTTATACTTCAAGATTATAAACTAACACCTAAAGGAATTGTTGCTTCTCAAATAAAAGAAATACATTGTCTCACCTTCTCATCGCTTATTCTAGAAAATAAAATGTCCGCATTATCACCCAAACAACTTATTTGTGTTTTTAGTTGTTTCACGAACGTGTTGATTTCCGAAGATTTAAAAGCATATAATCCAACTTCAAACGATAAACTCGTTTTAAATCTAATAACCGAAATCAACACAAGTTATCAGTTTTATGTCGACACCGAATCCAAAAACCAAATAAATACAGGGACCGATTATAACATACATTTTGATTTACTTCAATATGTTGACAAGTGGTGTGATTGCGAAAACATCCAAGATTGTAAATTGTTCATTCAATTATTAAAGTCCGAAAAAGATATTAGCACCGGCGATTTTGTAAAGGCGTTGTTAAAAATAAATAATATTTCTGCCGAAATGGAACGGGTTGCCGAACAAAATAACGATATGGGGTTTTTACAGAATTTACGCGAAATACCCAAACTCACTTTAAAATATATAGCATCTAATCAATCCCTCTATATTTAATTACTATACATATATATATATGAAACCAATAATTAACGTTTTTATAGCAAATCTATTATTTTTAATTATTTTTGCGAATATATATATCAAAATAAAAGACCAGTTTATTCATAACACCGAGAACAGAGTTTCAAATATAGATTGCTGGTTATTTAGTTCTTCTATTCAATCTGGGTGTGGGTTTACATACATTACACCAACAACACATTTAAGTAAATCAATTGCTATGGCACAATTGTTAGTCCTCATTAGCAGTAACATAATTCCAATAATTATTTATTTAGCATAATTTATAGCATAATTTAATAAAAACATATTTAATTAAAACATATATAATTACAACATATTAAATAAATAGAATTAAAATAACTAATGAATCCTATTTATTTATTCTGGACTGAAGACAATCCGTTATCCGAAAATAGACTTAATTGTTTAAGACAAATAAAAGAAGAAACCAAATGCGACATTAAATTAGTTACACGACAAAACTTGTCGGAATATATTTTAAAAGAACACCCTTTACACGAAGGATACCAATATTTAAGCGCAACGCATAAAGCCGATTATTTAAGAACCTACTTTATGCATTTTCACGGTGGGGGATATGCCGACATAAAATTTCAATCTGGTTCATGGGTCGAATCTTTTGAAATACTTAAAAACAGCGATAAATGGATGGTTGGATATCCCGAAATTGCCGGAGGAGTGGTGTATCCTCCATTGGTTAACTCATATAATGAATTGACCGGAAACGGTGCGTATATTTTTAAACCTCTAACCCCGTTGACTCTAGAATGGTATTGTGAAATGATTCATATAATGGATACAAAATTGGAAAACTTAAAACTCCATCCCGCGAAATACCCTCGCGATTGTTCTGAAGACCTCAATAGTAATTACCCAATTGGATGGGTTGAACTATTAGGTAATGTTTTTCATAAAATCTGCTATAAATATAAAGACAAACTAATTAGAACATTACCCATTCCAATTTTTATTATCTATAATTGAAATCTCGTATTATTATTTAAACACACACAACATATTTATTGAGATGACTATTATTTTCAATAAATATAAATTACTCGATAAAATCGGACACGGTTCTTACGGAGAAATATACAAAGGCATTAATATTCGAACACAAGAATACGTCGCAATCAAAATCGAAAATATACAACACGGAAAACGACTCCTCAAAAATGAAGCAATTATTTATAAATATTTAAATAATTGTAAAGGAATACCCACTATTAAATGGTTCGGTGTTGACACACAAAACAATTATATGATTATCAATTTATTGGGGCATACTTTGGAATACTTAAAACAACGACAACCAAGTAATACCTTTAATTTCAGTTTAATACTTAAAATAGGCATACAAATACTCGAATTGTTACAATTGATACATACCAAAGGATTCATTCACCGAGATATTAAACCGGACAACTTTTTATTTGGATTAAACCAATCATCAAACACTATTTATATTATTGATTTCGGGTTCTGTAAAACATACCTTACACATTTAAACACCCATATTAAAATAAAAAAACTATCGGGATTAATCGGAACTCCTAACTACGCAAGCATAAATTCACATAATTTTATGGAATTGAGTCGTAGAGATGACCTCGAATCATTAGGGTATATATTATTATATTTTTTATGGGGTAATTTACCTTGGTTTGCGGTTTCGGACAACGATGCCATTAAACAAATGAAAACGGATACGATTGTTTCCGGAAATCTTCCGACTTTTTTTAAGACATATTTTAATTACGTTACCAACTTACAATTTATAGAAACCCCTCATTATAAAATGCTATTGGAATTATTTATCCAAGAATTAAAAAATTGAACGCATTTTATCTGTAATTTCATATATAACAAAACAAAAAGAAATAAATGACGCAATTTTACAACGATATTAAAAATATTTACTCTTTACGTGACTGGATTAACCCGGAACTATTAGATTGGGAAGCATTATCCGCGAACCCACACGCAATAACAATGTTGGAACAAAACATGGAACTAATAGACTGGCGCGCATTATCGGGAAACCCTAATGCTACCCATATACTAAAACAAAACCCGGATAAAATTCACTGGGCAAGTTTATCCGGGAACACAGATTCTCGTGCCATATTATTATTGGAACAAAATCCGGATAAAATAAACTGGTATATATTATCCGGAAACGAATCATACAAGGCAGTCGAACTCTTAAAAAAAAATCCTCATCGGTGTAATATTTATATGTTATCGAAAAACCCAACTGCTCGAGAAATGATTGAGTCGTGTAACAAATCCGACCCTACGTCTGAGTTCTCGAAACTTTGGTATAGATTAGAAACAAGGGTAGAAGAGTTTGAAGATTTCGAAAAGTTAGAAAAGTTAGAAGATTTGGATTTAGATTCCTTGAACTGGATGAAGTTATCCATAAACCCGAAAGCAGTACGATTATTACGAAAATATCCGGAACGAATAGATATGTTCTGGTTTGCCTCAAACCCTTTGTGTGAAGTGTTGTTGAGTGAGTTGTTGTGTGATATAGAAAAAAGAGGATGTTATTTATTGTCGTCGAATGTGAACGCGAGCGCGTTATTACGCGAAAACGCAGAAAATATAGAATGGTCGTTATTT
>Ga0209189_1000149_pt1 | contig 59799 bp, 46 predicted proteins | sample C_130820_EF_Meta_FD_187308 | JGI IMG/M metagenome (GOLD analysis project Ga0209189, IMG submission 187308) | Freshwater microbial communities from Lake Croche, Canada to study carbon cycling - C_130820_EF_MetaG (SPAdes) (version 3) | ecosystem: Environmental > Aquatic > Freshwater > Lake...
TTATCCAAAGAACAATTAGATATATTGAAAGACCGAAATATAGTTGGTTGCGATCCTGGTAAGCATTCATTAGTTTATATGATGGATAAACAAGGTAATAAATTAGAATATACTGCATCACAAAGAAAAATAGAAAGTTATGGAAAACGAAATCAAAGAATATTATTACAAGAAAAGAAGAAACACAAAATTATAGAAAAAGAAACAAGATTATCAATACAAAATAGCAAATCAGTTAATTATGATAAATTCAAAATGTATATTGTAGAAAAAGATAAGTTAAATAAAGAAACCATAGAATTTTACAAGAAAGAGGTTTGGAGAAAAATGAAATTTCGTCAATATAGTTATGGTAAGAAAAGTATTGATACATTCTTGAATAAAATAAAAGAAAAATTTGGAGAAAATATACTAATTGGTTATGGAAATTGGAGTAGGTCTTCACAAATGAAATATACTATGCCTACACTCAATAAAGGATTAAGAAAATTAATTCATAAAAAGTATGATACAATAACTATTACACCGACTGAAAAGAAAAATGAGACAAAAACATATTAAAAAATAAATTAAAAATCTCATTTTTTACTCTTTTCTTTCGGTATTTATAACTTTGGTTCTATCACTCGTCTTGTGATATGATTAATGGTTTCCTACAAAATATCGTAGGTCTTTTTCTATGTTGTATCCATTCTTTCATTAGATACAAGATATTTCTACTACCATTCAAATCACGGTTCATTAAATGGGAATGAGACGACTTACTACACTTCGTGCAAGTTAGTAATCCGTGTATATTCACCATACCTTGTCTAAATGGTCTTGGGTTTTCTCGTTGTTTGTAATAACATGTTTCTCCTTCTAAACAAAAACTACACATTTTAGATGTTTTGAACTCATCCACAATACATAAATTAAAATGTTTTGCTAATAAATCCTTTAATGATTTGTTTGGTGTAGGCATACAATTTTTCATTTGTTGTCTTTGTTGAAATGAACCGAACCCAATAACAATCTTTTTACCAAATGTTCGTTTTATTTTATTGATTAAAATGCTCTCGCTTTTCTGTGTATAAGTATGGCTTCTCCATCTTAATTTTCTAAATAATTCTTGCTCGTAATATTGCTGTAATTCTTGATTGATTTTGTTTCTTACTTTTAAATATTCTATAAACTTATCATAATTACAACTCATAGAACATGTTTGGTTTAATGGTTCTTCTATTTCTTTGATATTATTTTTGTAAAATGATTTCATAATTATTTGTCTTTTCTTTTTTGCGTATGTATCTATTCTTCGTTGCATCTTGGTATATTTTAATGTATTTCCTTTTTCATCTGTCATAAACATAATTGTATTTTTACCTGGGTCTATTGCTACTTTGTTATAATCTTTCAAATGGTTTAATTCTTCATTAGATAATTCAGTTATGTAATCATATTCATTATTACAAGTGGTCTTGTTGTTTTGTGGAATAGTTTTGTCTTTCATATCTACTCTTATAAATACCAAAGAACAACCAACACCATCAGTAGAAAACATATGATTAAATATGTATTTATTTGGGTTCATTAGTTTATTTATTTTTTCCATATCAAACAACGAGTTCCATATGAGTTCTTTACTTTCATTCACTTTATCCAATAATTTACCTTGTGTGGTTTTGTGTTTTTTTGTATCAAATAACATGGTAATAAGTGTTTTTGTATCAATATTCATATATTTTGGAATAAGTGTTTTTCGTAAAGGACAAAATTGAAATAATTTCTTTTCTTTTTCTTCTAATTTCAAACTCATATAAATCAACGGAAATAAATAGTGTTGTGGGGAACATTCCAAATCATAATATACATTCTTTTTTATTTTTTCTGGAATAAGAAATGATTTGTTTGCATCTTTCCATAATTTATATTCATTTTCAGATGTGTTAGTATTATTCATAAGGTCATTAAATATAGTTTTCGTATTTTTGTAAAGTTGTTGCCTTTCTTCTTTGGTTTGATTTTCTTTTTCAAATTGTATGTTGATAAATCGTTTCAAATGTTTCACAAAATGTGTTTTTATATTTGTTTCCAAACAAGTTAAAATAGCAGTAGCCGTATAACCAATTGTATTACCATATTTGGAATAAGATAATTTTTCACCTTGTATGGTTTGTTTATAATGGTTCTCATAAAAAAATGCGAGTTCATTATTATTCAATTTCTTTCCTCTTTTATCACCAACCGCAATTGTCTTAATAATATGTTCTATAAACTTATCATCTATTTTTGGTAATTGTTGATTTGTATGATATTTGTGTAAAATATACAATCTCAAAAACTGATAAGCATGTATTACAATAAGATTAAGATTTTTGCAGTAGTTATTGAGTGTAAGTATTGTTTCTGTATCCAAACAAATACTTTTAAGTGATGTCTTAATCACTTTCAACGGACTATTTGACTTTTTCCGTTTTTTCATTTATATAATTACTGAATATTATTTCTTTAAGTAATTATACGCAACTATTCTTTTTCCTAAATTATTTATAACATTCTATTTTTTCCCCTTTTGAGTTATATACCCATATTTCACATTCATATCCAGCATCTTTTAATGCTTGTTGCTTTAAGAATATATAATCCTTTTTCTTTTGTGCGGTCCATGTTGATTTTGCTTCAATACATCTATTTTGTGATTTAATAAAACAATCCACAAAGTATCTATGTTTTTTTCCGTTAGCGTCTTCATACCAAATAGTAGGAACATCTTTTCTATTTACTATAATTTCGTTTTCCAATATATTTTCTTGTTGTAATAATTCATTCAGCATATAATGCTCATATCCTTGTATTCTTTCTATTCTACCAGATGGAAATATATATTCTTTTGATTTATATGCGTTTTTAGCTGATTTTTCCGCTACTTCTGCATTTTGTTGTGCGTTTTCAACTCCATATTTTTCTAAATTGGTTTGTTTGATTTTGTCTTTTACTTCTTCTGATTGAAATGGATTTTTAACTCCAAAAGAATGTAAACATTTTATTTCTTTTTTATTTTTTATATTTTCTGATTGTGATGGATTTTCAACTCCATATTTTTCTAAATTGGTTTGTTTGATTTTGTGTTTTACATCTTGTGATTGTAAAGAACACTCTACCCCATATTTTTCTAAACAAGTTTTTTTATGTTTAACTTTATTTTCTTCTGTTTGCGATGGATGTTCAACTCCATATTTTTCTAAACATGTTTTTATAGTTTTCTGTCTAATTTCTACATTTTGATTAGGATTTTCAACTCCATATTTTTCTAAACATGTTTTTATAGTTTTCTGTCTAATTTCTACATTTTGATTAGGATTTTCAACTCCGTATTTTTCTAAACAAGTTGTTTTAATTTTGTCTTTAATACTTGTATTTTGTAATGGATGTTCAACACCATATTTTTCTAAATTAGTTTTTTTAATTTTATTTTTTGTTTCTTCTAATTGAAATTGGTTTTCAACTCCATATTTTTCTAAGTTTTGTGCTTTAATTTTATCTTTAATACTACTTGATTGTAATGCGTATTCAACCCCATATAATTCTTTATTTTTGCACTTAATTTTTTCCATTCTCATTTTAATACCACATTTTTTACAAACCCCTCCATTTATACATAAGGGTTTCATCCCTTTTGAAAAATTATTCTCGCAATTAACACATTTTCCTTCAATTATTGTATAAATATTTACCTTTTCGGTTGAATAATCTTTCAGTAATTCAATACCATTTTCTTTACAATATTGTTGTAAATAATTATAATCATATCTAACTACTGATTTTGTTTTACTCATATTATTATTTCTTTCTATAATAATATTAGTATAATTCTAAATCAATTTAATTCAATATTATCCTCTTGTGGTTTCATCTTCTCCTTCTTCTTCAAATAATAAGTGCGTCTGTATTCTTTTAATTTTTCTGGGTTTTCTTCTTTCAGCTTCTTCAAGTAGGTTGTTCCTTGTTCTTTTATTTTATCTTTATTTTTTTCATAATATCGTTTATGATTATCTCCATTTGTATATTTTTTTAATCTCTCTTCTAATTCTTGGAGTTTGTTTTTTAATTCTTCGTTTTCTTTTTGGAGTTCGTCCATTTTACTATTATTATAAATAATTATATTTTTAAATATTTATAAGCATATTTATTATGAAGCAACATACAGAAGATTATAAATTAAGTGCAGTCCAATATTATTTGAAACATAATAACGATATGCGTGATACATGTAAAATATTTGATTGTAAATATCAATCATTAGCCAGATGGGTTAAAACATATAAGAAAAATAAAACCTTACAGCGAAAAACACGCAAAAATCATAATCTAAAAATCACACCAGAAATAGAAAAGTATATCAAAGAATATGTAAGAAAATATCCAACAACAACTTTATGGGAATATTCTAAATTAGTTAATGAAAAGTTTGGTGTTCATTTAACCGACAGAAGTATTTACACGATTTTACATAATAATAAAATAACACGAAAACGATTAAGAAGTAAATATTATCCAGAAAAAAGAGAAGGACAAGAAAAACAAGATTTAGCAGAGTTTTATAAGAAATTGGAAAAATATGATTACACTAAAACAATATGTTTAGACGAGACGTCAATTTATTTGAATATGACACTTTCTTATGGTCGTAGTAGAAGCGGAACAAGAGTTATAAAGAAAACAAATAAATACCCATACAAACGATATAACCTATTATGTGCTATAAGTGCAAATAAAGTTATTGGTTGGAAATTATATCCAGAAAGAAAAGGAGGAGTAAAAACTACGGATATTTTAGAGTTTTATGATGAGTTTATTAAAGATAAATACAAAAATCATTTAGTCATTATGGATAATGCGGTTATTCATAAATCCAAAATAATAAGAGAAACGATTGAAAATAGTAAAAATGAATTATTATATTCCGTCCCTTACCACCCAGAAACCAACGCAATTGAAGAGTATTTTAGTCAGTTAAAACATTATATAAAAAAGAAAAGTCCAAATACATATGAGGATATTTATGATACAATAAAAGAAATATTAGCAACTAAAATAACAAAAGAACATTTAACAAACTACTTGAAACATAGTTATAAAATATATAAGTAATAATTATGTTTTGTCTCATTTTTCTTTTCGGTCGGTGTAATGAATCTTATACATCTCAAAAGTGTTGTGAATGTAGAAAAGATTTGAAACATTACAAAGATAAAAATGGAGGAGAAATTTACAGATTATTCACTTGTTCTAACTGCGTGAGTTACGAAAACAAAAATATCGTATTTAGAACAAGGGATAAGAATTCTGCAATAAATATACTGAACTTAACTGAATGTTGGATATATAACCAAACAAGACCAGTAGAGTTTCAGTTTCAAGCATCGTCTTTCACCTGTGGAAACAAAAAGACAGGGTTAAGTAAGACAATCGGCGTTAAGAAACAACAAAATAAGCACGCCTATTGATTTTACATTTTTTAATTATTTTTTATGCCGTAAAATCGGCATTTGAAATGTTAAAAGGTGTAAAACATATTGACCAGTTGATGATGTTGCTATAGATCCATATTCAGAAAATTGAAATACATTTTTTATATTGTGTGTATGGCATATTTAATATTACTTGATCATTTACCAATTTTAAATCGCAACTCTTTTAAAATTTTAAAATGTCCGCACGCAATTTCTCAAACAACCTCACCAATAGTGCCTATATTCCTCGTATTCCGTGTTGCAAGGTATGCAAAGATGCAGGTGAACCTGAAAACATCTATTCTAGTCACTATGTGAAAGACCGTGAAGGTAATGTCACTTGTCCTAAGCTCAAATCTATAGTATGCCTTAACTGTAACAAGCGCGGACATACTAGCAGTTATTGCAAAGACACTAGGGCAAAGAACCCACAACACGCGGTAAGAGCTGTCGCTGACACTGACAAGAAGCCAATTGAATCAGTAGTAGCAAAGGGTAGATTTGCTTGTCTATTTGAAGACGACTCTGATGACGAAAAGCTCATCGCACGCAAACACAGTAGAAGTATTACAGCAACATCTGCCAGAAAACACAACCTAGAAGAAAAGCCAGATATGGTTTCTCATCAAATCAATGTAAGTAATGTATTTGATTTCCCTTCTTTATCTGCAGATACCAAATACGTCTCGGCAAAAACAACCGAACCAAAGTCATTCTCATATGCAAATATGGCAGCCAAGCCAGTTGAACCCAAACCAATCCGCCAAGAAATTGTCGTTCCAGTAAGACCGGCATCGCCTACTACAGAACCACCAAGCTTCTATAGACAAAAGGCAAGTGAAATGGACTGGGCAATGGAAGAATCGGACAGTGACTATTATGACGATGAAGACGAAGACTTTTAATGTCTGGACTTGTTTGTACCAATATAACCTATTGATTATTAACTAAGATGATAAATCAATCCTATTCCAATTAAATCACTAATAAATTGTATGGTTAATTATATAAATCTTCATATAAATAATTTCAATTCTTATATATGTATATTTCGTATTTGTATATGTAATTTGTTTGTAAACTAACTATTTGAAAAGGCAATGCCTTTTTTTATTGGGAGTAGCTTATAAATATTATTATGAAAACGATTACTTGAAAATATGTATTTTTATATTTTAGAAATAAAATTGATTAGTAAAATATTACCCACAAAATATAAATAATCATCAACTAATTATATAAATAATGCTAAACTATTCTAGAGAAATAGAATTGGGTAATGGATATGGATACTTTTGCAATATTCACGATGTGGAATGTCAAAAACAAATCGTTGATCAAACGTATAATAACTACCAAAAATATTTAGAAGAAATAGAACACCAAGAACCTCGCAGATCAGGGTGTAATGATACATTATGTTCTTGTTCTTTATTTGCATTTGTATGTACAATTTTATTCTTTATATTATAAATGTATACACTAAGCGTGAAGATAGTTATACAACATATTTTCCGGATTATGGTTCTCCACTTCACCACAAACTAGCAACATACTCTCATACATTTTTCGTAAAACATCATTGGTTGCTAGAGAACCTACTTTTATAAAGCCCTTTTTTATTAAAACCGCCCTTATTTCTTGAATCGGTATTTGCTTTAACTTTTCTGTTTTGGTGGATATATTTTTACGAACAGTTTTGTTACTAACTAACACGGATACTTTAGGAGTAACGCGCGATTTACCTAATTTATATGTTCTCCGGATTGTCTTTTTACGTTTACCGTATTTTATTTTATTTTTTTCTTCAGACTCATTGGATGTTTTTATTTTTTCCATTGTCTGTTTTAGTTGAGATAATCTTGGTGTAGTAAATGCTTGTTTTCCGGATGCATCCCCTCCGTAAGTATTTGTAAATGTAGATGTGGAAATCGGACTAGATGTAGGCTGTGGTAGTTGCCCTCCCGCTGCCCCTATATTAGCAATAGACGACATACTCATATTATCTAGATCAATTTGAGGTACAGGTGAATGCGAATGAGATATACTATTCGTTTTCATAGGTTCTCTAACTCGCTGGGTTTGATTTGACCAAACTCTATATGTTGGAAGAGACCCACCTTTCATACACCCCCATTGAGGTTGTTTTGCCGCTGTTAGTTTTACAGAATCCATATTATCAACCCGTGGAAAATCATCATATACTTGTAATCCTTCCAATGCTTTGTCAAAATCACCGCCTGCCAAAATAGATTCTGGATTTAGCGATTTATAATTCCGCAATGTTTGATTTACCATATAATCATTATCCACTTTGTGAGAAACTTGGTCGGAAATTTCGGTCATATACTTTAGCGATTCTTCAAAATCATTATTGAAATTATCTGTTATTGCATTCGGTGTATATTTTTTGTCAGGAACTACGATTTCAGGATTAGAACCGTTCATCTTTTTGAAGTTCTCTTCTTGGTTCTTTCGGATATAGTGTAATAGACGGTTGCGCAATGTTTTGGTGCTATGAGGTTGTTTCGGTGCGGCAGATTTTATTTTCAAATCCTTATTTTCTTTGACTGGTCTTTTCTTCCTTGTTGTATTTCCGCCACTCAATGAAAATAGTTCCGGATTAATGGAAATGGTTTTTCTTTCACTCATTATACTAATTATAATGAATGAATATAATATTTTTCTTTGCAAAGCGAATGGGGGGTCACATACCCCCCCCCAGATAAAAAGCCAAATAGTTTTCTAAATATACATAGAAAGCATTGCCTTTGATATATGGTTCTCCTTTTTACGATTATTTAGCAACATTTCATATCCTCTGTCTAAATCTTTTAGATTTAGGCATTTTTTAAGTTCTTTTGATTTTCCGTAAATACGTCGCGAATGCGCAATTTTAGTATAAGAGAACAACATTTCCATATCTCTACCAAAACTTGGGAAATGGTCTTTCCGTTTTTCAAACCAAGCATCTGTTATATCTGATTCTGCAACATTCCATCCGGCCTCATCCACTTTCTTTTTGAAAATACTTTTTAATTCTTTAGCATTATAACAATCGGTTTTGAAACGCCACATAAAACGGGATTCTAGACCAGGGTTTGATCTGAAAAACGAATTATTTAGCTCATTCTCATATCCGGCAATAATAACCATCAAGTCGTTTTTATGATCGCTCAATGCTTCGCACAATGTATCGATACATTCTTTGGAAAAACTGTCGTCTTCATAACTATTTGCCAATGCATAGGCTTCATCAATAAAGAGAACTCCACCTAAACAATCTTGTATGACACTTTTTGTTTTAATAGCTGTTTGTCCTAAATACCCGGCTACCAAATCGTTCCGGGTTACTTTTTTGAAAATGTTTTTTTGCAAAATGCCCAATTTGGAATACATTGTCCCGATTATTTTAGCAATATCAGTTTTGCCAGTACCCGGGGGGCCATAGAGAACCGTATGTTTATAATCACTGGATCCATCAGATAAATGGAGGTCTTGCATAAAATACACCAATTGGTCCAAAATAGACGACTTTAATGATTTCATACCCACCATTTTGTTTAGTTGTTCCAATTCAGTTTTTATATTATGCAATGAGTTCAAGTCAATGTTATATGTAATGGTATTGTCTATCGGATTATTTTCAATGAGTCGGAGAACATCGCCTAAATCATTTAGGGAAAAGTCAATTTCCATATATTTTTTTTCGTGTTCTCCCAAAGGATTTTTAATAGTAATAGTATCGTCTGATTTAGGCAAAACGACTTGTTCGTGTTCCTTTTTCCATAGCTCAAACTTGTTGGGGATACCTGTACCGATTTGAGGAGTTATAGGTATGATTGGAATCGGATTTGTATACCCGCTAAACCTGGGGTCAAATAACATGTTTTCCATAAAACTAATACGGGAGAAATATAGTGCATCGGCCATTTTGTTATAATCCATTTGTGAGGATTTCAAATTGTCCAAATACTCCACGAAGTTTGTTTTGGTTGTATTGGGCACACTCGTTTTTTGCATATAGGAATGGTTAGCAAAAAGTCTTTATGTATTTAGACATTTTATAGTATTACAAATATAGCATAATTAAATATATAATGTGTTGGAATGCAGAAATCTCATTGAATACATTTTTATTTAGTATTTGTGTATTAGTTCTCATTATTTACAATAATACATATACGAAATACAAAATTAAAGAACTTGACAATGTGTGGATGTATATTTTTATTTCATCTTTTGTAATAATGCAGTTAGTAGAGTTTTTCATTTGGAAAAACATTGATGATAAGTTTTACAACAATGTATTTTCAATCATTGCAGTGGTTATATTGGTTATGCAACCAGCTGCAAGTATTATGCTTTTATCAAACATAGAACTCCGTAATATATTATTAATAAGTTATTTACTATTAGCAATACCATATTCAATATACAAGTTATCTATTCAACGCGTTCATTCTGTAGTAGGAGAAAGTGGTCATCTACAATGGAATTTTTTTAATACAACCCCTATTATTTGGATAGTTTGGTTATTTTTCTTTTTGTTTAGTTTTATTTATCAAAAACATTGGTTTGGAATTATATTTGGGATTGTTTCATTAATTATATTTTTCATTAATTATAAAAATGATCATACTATGTGGTCTATGTGGTGTTGGGCAGTAAACTCTTGTTTCATTTATTATGCTGCCTATTTATTGGTATTTTTACCATTTATTGAGAAGGGTAGTATTTGTTGATATATAAAATTGCAATTCCTATAATGTACGCCTTTAGGTGCATCTTGTAGTATTGATGGTTTATATAAAATTGAAATACTTTTTATATAATGAACATATTAGCATTCTTCATATACTACTTATTATATTCAAACTCTCGATTCAAAATGTCTGATATTACTCCTCAAACTACTCAATCCGATGCGCTGCGCAATCGTCTTACTACTATGCATTGTGGCGGGCAACATTTAAATGACGACAGCAAGGGTTCCGAATGCGTTCTGACCGCGGCTTTGCAATCTGCTATCATCCCCTATGCCGAACACTTGGCTAAACAACGTGGGTGGACTATTACATACAAGACAAAAATGGATTTGTACGAAATGCAATGTATTTTAGCAAAAGCATCCGGGGGCGATTGCCCAGAACCCGACCCGGCCAACAAGCGCGTCTTTATGAAGCCAGATGGTGGTATCCTATGCGTTGTTATCGGAAATGAAACCATACCTATTCTTATTACCGAAGACAAAAAGCAAGGGACCAATGACAGCCGCTTTGCAGAAGGTAAAGGCCGACAAGCCACTGGCAATGCAGTAGAACGAGGCATCAAAAATATTCGCGCAGCAGAAATGCTCTTTCACGCAGGTAATGTATTTCCCTATGTATTATTTGGGTCAGGGTGCGATTTCCATCCATCCGAGACGATTGCTAAACGTCTTGAAATAGGAAACTATGGCGCCAAAAACTTGGAGATTATTATGCGACCCGGGGCGACCGAAGAAGAAGCAGCCGAAGACTTGCGCCAATTGGTGGCCAAAATAAACATTCAGAAACGATATGGCGGTAAAAGCATTGCAACTATTTGCCTAAAATCCCACAAATGGGATGAAATGTCCCATAATGCTAGCGCGTGGACGGCTACTGAAATCACAATGGTATGTATGAGAACGATTGACATTGCATTTGCGGATTTGGATGCTAGAAAATAAAAATAATCGTATATTTGTATGCTTTATAACATATATTTTGCAACTGTAATTATTTAAATATATAGTGTTTTTTATGTATAATGTCGCTAACTTGCGTATCTTGTTATTATCCGGTTAAAAATAAATACGGAAATTCATACGGAGAATGGTTCAAAACATCATTGGATATAGATTGTCCATATGTAGTTTTTTCCACAAAAGAAGGGATTGAATATATCAAACCATTTAGGAAAGACCATCCGACTTATTATATTGAACTTGATATAGAGGATTTTGTGACATACAAATACAAAGATAGAATGAAAACAGATAATACACATTGTCCAAGTATAGAACTGAACTTGATATGGAATGAAAAAATATTTATGATTAAAAAGGCATATCAGCTAAATCCATTTAAAAGCGAATGGTTCAAATGGATAGATGCAGGAATATGTATATATCGCGAAGTAAGACCACCTGAGAAAAAGTTTCCGGACGAAAATATATTGAATAAATTGCCCAAAGATAAGTTTATATATTCTTCGTCTAATAACATAAATCCATATATGGCACAAATTACCCCTACTAACTATTATCATCACGTTTGTGGAACATCATATTTGTTACACATTCATATAATAAATGATTTTGCAGAAATATATGAAAAATATATGGATACCTTTGTAAATACAAACAATATATGGACAGATCAAGTAGTACTTACACATATTTTTAAAAATAACACAACTCGGTTTTATAAATTGGTCAATGGATATGGTGAAGTTACACGAGTGTTATTTGGATAAATATAAAAAGATATAAAATTATGTATATATATATTATATGCATAATTTTATAGTTTGTTCAGTTTTCAAAAATGAAGCACATATATTAAATGAATGGATAAGTCATTATCTGTATCACGGTGCTGAACATATTTATTTAGTAAATGATTTTAGCACAGATAATTATAGTGAAATCATTAATAAATATACAGATAAAGTTACACTATTTCATAATGACATAGTAACAAAACAACTAGGACGACAAACAATGATATACAATAAATACTTTTCAGAATTATTAACTACAACAAAATGGATGAGTATTTTAGATTTAGACGAGTTTTTATATAGTCCGACCGAAATAAATATACAAAATGTATTAAAATCATTTGATACATACTCTTGCATTTTAGTAGATTGGGTGCATTTTGGAAGCAATGGTCATATATTGCAACCAAAATCAGTTGTTGAGGGATTTACAATGAGAGCATTGTATGGTAAAAATAAAGCATATTATGGTTTTAAAAATATTTTTCAAACTGCATATTTCGAAAAGTTTGATACGCATCACACAAAAACCAGTGGAAACCAAATACGACTTCAATATAATGATACAGTAGAAACACCAGTACTCTTGATAAACCATTACAATATACAATCATTTGATTTTTTTACAAAGATTAAATCAACCAGAGGCGATATAGATAACTGGTTCGACTTTATAAATTTAAAGCGCGATGCAGAATTATTTAATAAGCATGATGACAATGATGTATTAGATATAAGATTATATGAACAAAACAAAGAAATTATAAACAGTATAAAAAATTAACAAATTATCCAATAACATCATTCTGACTATGCTTACACCGTCGTGTAATAGACATTTTATTGAAAAAACATTGGAATCTTTTGTGAAATGCAATACTTATCCTATCGTTAATATCTGTATGTAGGAGGGTAAAAAATATTGTTATTGGTTTTGGTTCATTTACACAAAGATACTAAATTAAAAATTGTATGCCTACTCCAAACAAATAATTTTAATTTATGTATTGTTGATGAGTTCAAAACATATAAAATGTGTAGTTTTTGTTTAGAAGGCGAAACACGTTATTGTAAACAACGAGAAAACCCAACATCATTTAGAGAAGGTATGGTGAATATGCACGGATTACTAACTTGCACGAAGTGTAATATGTAACCTCATTCCCATTTGATGAACCGATAGTTTTTGTATCATTTTTATTTTCGGTCGGTGTAATATATAAATTTACAAACTATATAAATAAATACATTTACTATATGTATAATTATGAGTAATATTACTTTTAATCCAACAATCCCAACCTCATTATGTGAAATAATGGGTAGAAATAAAAGCGATAAAGGCAACACTCATATACAAAATAGTTGGCACAACTATACAACCTTTTACCACAGCATATTCAAAGATATGCAACAATCTCCAATAAGATTATTTGAATTAGGTTTAGGAACAAATAATGTAAATATTCCATCAAATATGGGATCAAACGGTAGACCTGGTGCATCATTATATGGTTGGTATGAGTTTTTTCCTAATGCACAAATATTTGGAGCAGATATTGATAAAAATATACTGTTTAATACTGATAGAATTACCACGTTTTTTTGCGACCAAACAAACCCTGATATAATAAAAAATATGTGGGAAACACCCGAATTACAAGACAATTTTGATATCATAATAGAAGATGGACTCCATACATTTGCTGCAAACGTTTGTTTCTTTGAAAATAGTATTCACAAATTGAACAAAAATGGATATTATATTATAGAAGATATTGTTTATAAGGAAGCTCATTTATTTGGTAATAAAATACAGGAATGGAAAAAAAAGTATCCTGATTTAATATTCAACTCTTTGGCTATACCATCAAAAACCAACAATTATGATAATAATTTAATAGTAGTGTATAAACCATAATTACCACGCAATTATTTTTACAAATATTATTTTTTACTACTAATGATATACATAATTTCCACCACTTTGTTGCTCCGGTCCTTCAAATTACGTGAACCCTTGAATGTGTCATACAAGATTTCACGTTTTTCCACTGCATATGGCTCAAATATTTTTGCCCAATCTTCCGTTGTAATAATACCCTCATCATTGTACGACAACACAATATAGTGAGATTTGGACAATCCGGTACGCAATAAATGTTCCATATCTCTTATTGCAGTCGCCTTGGAGTTATACGCCGATTTGTTCCAATCAGTGGGAATGCCAGATACTTTGGATATTTTCTCAGGTTCTTCGTTTTTGGCAATTACATTTAGCATAAAATAGTTGCTCCCGTATGGATGTTGGTTGTATGGCGGATCCAAATACAATACATCAAATTGTCCACTCACCTCAACTGTATCTATAATCTCATTGATGTTACGGTTATAGCACAATCCATTATATGATTCTTTAGACCAAATAGGCATATCTAAACTAATCGGTTTCATAATTCGTGACAATGCATTGCGACCGGATCCACCGAAACATCCAAGTTCTCCATCTTTGTAAAATCCTTTGAACACCCCAGCAGTATTTGTATGAATACTAGCCTTTATCAATAGCGGTACCAAGCAATATGTCTGCAAATCGGGTTCCACGCAATCTGCAATATACTTACGCAATGTATCTATAATAAGCGCATTTTCCCGGGTATAGAAACACCGTTCTCCAATTTTCACATCGTTGGTATTTTTCGGTGCATACAATTTAGAAATGATTCCGTATTCAAAATATGGACCTGAAATAGCCATATTGTTCATATATGTAATATGATGTGCTATACGCGATTGTTGTACATTAGTCGGCGTATTTAGAAAACACCGAGACATCAAATAGGAATAGTTCTCCAAATCATTAGTGATCATTGTATGACACAATGGAACAAGAGCTCGCGCAACCACGCCTGACCCAGTGAATCCATCCATAATGCACAATTTTTCTTTACCAAGTCGTTGTCTAATTGTTTCTACTATATCGTATATATGTCCAACTAATTTTCGTTTATTACCAATGCACGTGAGCATTGTTTGAAATACAAACTCATCCAATGGGTGTAATACATTATGTGATATTGGATGCATTGATGTACTTGTAAAATGGATTTGGGGGTTATCTATAGATATCATTGTAATAGTAAATTAGGTTTATATTATTATAATACATAATAATACATTATAATACATAATAATCAATTTTGTTGTGTGAAAATAGAATAAAGGGAATATTAGAAAGTAAAATAACAAAAGACCATTTAACAAATTACTTGAAACATACTTATAAAATATACAAATAATAATTATGTTTTTGTCTCATTTTTATTTTCGGTCGTGTAATATCTGGATTAGTAAAGTGTTTAGTACATATTGTATATTAGAATTACATCCCTCTATAAACTATGATGATCTTAATATAAGCATATACATTAGTCAGATTTTTAATTTCTATACATACACGTCAAATATACAAATGTGTAATTATTAAGTAGTTTATACATATTAAGATTTAAAATAGCATGTCTTTTAGGGTGTAATTTAAAATCAAAAATGATATATCATCCTGAATAACTGAACTGTTCCAATTCTTCGTTGGTTTGAATAAATATTATATATTGATAATTTATAATGAGTACTAATATTAGTATTCCTTCTGGGTCCACGCAAATAGAAGCATTAGCTTATTTTTCAGATAAAACAATCTTGTCTCTTAGTTTTGACAATCCATCAAGTGTAAATACAATAAATGACAATGCATTTAGTAATTGTTCTAATATGACAAGTATTACAATTCCACCTTCAGTTACTTCTATAGGAAATAACGTGTTTTATGGGTGCACTAGATTACAATACGTTAATGATAATACAACTAATGTCAAAATTATTAAGGATAATTGCTTCGGTAATTGTATTTCTTTAACAAATATACAGATTAATAGCACATCATTAATTGGTATAAATAGTTATTCATTTTACAATTGTAATACCTTAAGAAATATTACTTTTGCAAGTAGAAATATTACTTATATTGATTATGGTGTATTTGAAAATTGTAGAACGCTATCATCTATAAATATAAATGCAAATATAACTGCTATTGGCGGAAATGCATTCAAAAATTGTTCTAGTATAACAAGTATACCATTGTTTTATAAATGCATAACTATTCCTATTGCGACATTTTCAGGGTGTGGTTTTGATGACTTAATAATACCTTCTTGTGTACAATCAATCCAGCAATATGCTTTTGCAAAATGTGTCAACCTAAGGTCAGTTGTTATTCCCCCTAGTGTAACTAGCATTGATCTTTATGCATTTGATTATTGTACAAGTTTAACTAAAGTTGTTGTTCCTGCAACCATTACAGAATTTGTCAAAGACGCATATAGAGGGTGTACTAATTTAGATGTAAACATAAATGTATACGATAAGTGCCTCGAAATATCCGACAATAAATTTGCAAACCAACCTATTATTAATTCTTTAACATTTAGTGGTACATCAATAATGACAAGAATTGGTACAAATGCATTTTTTAATTGTACTAACCTATCTAGTGTTATTCTTCCGATTTCACTAAAAACAATTGCTAGTGGTGCATTTAGTAATTGCACTAGTTTAACTAGTATTACAATTCCATCTAGTGTAAAAACATTATCAACAACTGCATTTTTGGGATGTATTAATTTAACAGAAATTATTTATCAACGAAATGAAAATATTACTTCAATAGCAATACCTAGTGGATATACTAGTGTTACAGTAGGTGTTGGAAATATGACACCTGATTATTTACCAAATATAACTAGTGTTTTATTTTATAATATACCACCTACAAGCCCTTGTCAAGTATCTACTATTGGGTATAAAGCATTTGATCAATTTGCATTCTTAAAACAAATATACATTCCGTCAAGTGTTACTAGCATAGAAAATGAAGCTTTTTCTTATTGTAGCAGTTTAACCAGAATTACAATTCCATCTACTGTAAAAACATTATCAACAAGTGCATTTTTGGGATGTATTAATTTAACAGAAATAAATTATGAAAAGAATGAAAATATTACTGCAATTGAAATACCTTGCAATTATACTAAAATTTCACAATTAAATTACACTATACCATCAATTATTAACTTACCCAATATAGATACAGTTAATTTTGATGCAGCAGTTGAAGGTCAATATAGATATATTGAAAATGCATTTTATGGATTTTCAAAATTATCCAATATTAGTATTCCATCAGATGTTACACTTATTAATAATGGTGCATTTAATAACTGTATTAGTTTAACTAGTATTAATATTCCAGCAAGCGTTACATCACTTGCATCAAATGCATTTGAAAATTGTATTGCATTAACTAATATACAATATGAAATAAACCCCATTATTACAAGTATTGTCATACCATTTGGATGTACGAGTATACCGATACGTAATAATAATACCATTACTTATAATAATTTACCAAATATTGATACAATTGATTTTTCTAACAAATATACATTATATGATATTAATAATGATGCATTTTCTGGATTTAAAAACTTAAAAAATATAACTATTCCATCAAGTGTTACTAATATTGGAGATAATGTATTTGGTGGATGCACCAGTTTATCAAGTATAGTTATTCCTTCATCAGTAAAAACATTATCACCAAATGCATTCACCGGTTGTACAAAATTAACAGCTATAAATTATTATGCTAAAAATACCAATATAAAATCCTTCCAAATACCATTAGGATATACAAGAATTGTACAAAATATGGGAAATATGACCCCTATTATTTTACCAAATCTTGATAGTATTATTTTTGATGAACCTTGTAATGTAACTAGTATTGAAATTAGTGCATTTAATAGTTTTTCAAAATTATCCAATATAACTATTCCGCAAAGTGTTACTAGTATTGGAAATTATGCATTTGCCGGTTGTACTAGTTTGACAAGTATTAATATTCCTTCATCAGTAAGAACGTTATCAAATAATGCATTTGTCGGTTGTACAAAATTAAAAATCATTTATTATACGCAAAATCCATACATAACATCTATAGAAATACCTAGTGGATATACCAGTATAACACAAAATATGGGAAATATAAATCCTAGTGTCTTACCAAATATTGGTAGTGTTGTTTTTGATAATCCTTCTAATGTAACTAGTATTGGAGATGGTGCATTTAGTGGATTTTCACAACTATCTAGCATTGTACTTCCTGAATCTGTTACTAGTATTGGAAATAATGCATTTCAAGGATGTACTAGTTTAGAATTTATTATTATTCCCGCATCAATAATAACATTATCATCCAATGCCTTTATTGGGTGTTATAATTTAAAATCAATATTTTATAGAGGTTCATTTATACCAAGACAAAACCCAAACATAACAACTATAGAAATACCTACTGGATATACCAGTATACAACGGTCTTTTGGAGGTATAAATACGAGTAATTTTTTACCAAATCTTGGTAAAGTTATTTTTGATAGTCCTAGTAATGTAACTAGTATTGAAAAATTCTCATTTTATGGATGTTCACAACTATCTGACATAACTATTCCATCGTGTGTTACTAGTATTGGAGATGATGCATTTAGTTCGTGCATTAATTTAACAAGTATAAATATTCCATCAAGTGTATCATTAACAACAAGTACTTTCAATAATTGTACAAAATTATCTTTGATACAATATGATGAAAATGCGAATAATTTGATAACATTTATAGAAATACCTAGTGCATGTACCAACATAATACAAAATATGGGAAATATGAAACCTAGTATCTTACCAAATGTTAATCGTATTATTTTTGATCAACCTTGTAATGTAACTAGTATTGGAGATGGTGCATTTAGTGCATTTTCACAACTATCCCAAATAACTATTCCAAAAAGTGTTACTAGTATTGGAGCTTATGCATTTGGTGATTGTACTAGTTTAACAAGTATTGAAATTCAAAATGATATTTTAACCATTCAAAATAATGCGTTCAATAACTGCATTAATTTAACAAGCATTTTCATTCCTCCATCATTAATATCATTATCACCAACTGCATTTAGTGGATGCATCAATTTAACATCTATTTATTATTACGGTTATCCAAACTTTCAAAATATAACAACTATAGAAATACCTAGTGGATATACCAAGATAATACAAAATATAGGAAATATGAAACCTAGTATCTTACCAAATATTAATAGTATTGTTTTTGATCAACCTTGTAATGTAACTAGTATCGGAGATGGTGCATTTGGTGGATTTTCACAACTATCCCAAATAAATATTCCTCCGAGCGTTACAAGTATTGGAGACAATGCATTTGCCGGTTGCACTAGTTTGACAAGTATTAATATTCCATCTACTGTAAATACATTATCACCTAACGCATTTACTAGATGCACCAATTTAAGAGAAATTAAGTATGCGTATAACCCAAATATAACAACCATTGAAATACCTAGTGGATATACAAGCATAACACAATATATGGGAAATATACGACCTACTTTTTTACCAAATATTAATAGTATTGTTTTTGATCAACCTTGTAATGTAACTAGTATTGGAGATTATGCATTTAGTGGATTTACGAAACTTACGCAAATAAATATACCTAGTAGTGTAGTAATACTAAGCCCTTTAGCATTTACGAATTGCGATAATTTATCTTTAATTGCATATGATGGTGAAAATCCAAACAAAACAGCAATCGGTATACCTATTGGATATGATAGCGTTGTTAATGATCTAGGTAGAATGAATAGTACCAATTTTCCAAATATCGACAGTGTGTATTTTGATAATAGGTCCAAAGTATCTGCTATTAGAACTAATGCATTTAATGGATTTTCAAAGTTATCTAATATACAAATCCCATCAACTGTAACTAGTATTGAAGATTATGCATTTTATGGATGCACTAGTTTACAAAGTATTAAAATTCCTTCTTCAGTAAAAACTTTATCAAGTAATGCATTTAATAATTGTACTGCATTGACATCTATTGTATATTCTGATGGAATATATGCAAACATAAAATCTATTATGATACCTATAGGATGTACAAGTATAACACAAAATATGGGAAATATGAATCCTGTATCATTCCCAAATCTAGATAGTGTTATTACAATTAATTGTACTAACCTAACAAGTATTGGGAAAAACGCATTTAGTAATTTTTCAAGATTAACTGATATAACTATTCCATCAACTGTAACTAGTATTGGAGATTATGCATTTAATGAATGTACCAGTTTACAAAGTATTACAATTTCTTCTTCAGTAAAAACTTTATCAACTAATGCATTCTATGGTTGTAGAAGTTTAGCGAGTTTTCGTTATGATAAAAACCCAAATATAACATCTATTGAAATACATAGTGGATATAACAGTATACCCCTGCAGTATATTTACTATGGCGTTTTACCAAATCTAGGTAGTGTTGTTTTTGATCAACCCTGTAATATAACTTCTTTTGTAGATAATGCATTCAATGGTTTTTCAAAATTATCCGAAATAACTATTCCACCAAGCGTTACAAGTATTGGAAACAATGTATTTGGTTATTGTACTAGTTTAAAAAATATTAAGATACCTTCAACTGTAAGACAATTATCACCAAATGCGTTTAAAAATTGCACCAATTTAACACAAATTGAGTATGAGTATAACCCGTATATAACTTCAATTGAAATACCTGATGGATATACCAGCATATATAGTAATATTGGAAATGTGCGTTCTGAAATTTTACCAAATCTTGGCAGTGTTATTTTTGACAATCCTGTTAATATAAAAAGTATAGAAGATAATGCATTTTATGGATTTTCAAAATTATCCCAAATAACTATTCCAGAAAGTGTTACTAGTATTGGACAAAATGCATTTCAAAAATGTAGTATGTTAACCAGTATTAACATTCCTTCAACTGTAAAAACTTTATACAACAATACATTTAGCGAATGCACCAATTTAACAAGTATTAATATCAATAATGTAAATGAATTGTCAACAACAACATTCAGTAATTGCGAGAAATTATCATTACTCCTTTACGGATCAGCCGTTAAACCCGGTATAAAACAAATTTCAATACCACTGGGATATACAAATATTGTAGAAAATATTGGACATATGGGCCCAATAGTCTTGCCAAATCTGGAGAGTATTGTGTTTGATAATCCGTCAAAAGTAACTAATATTGGAATAGGTGCATTTGCTGGATTTAGCAAGCTTACATCAATAACTATTCCACCAAGTGTCAAATATATTAACGACATAGCATTTTATAATTGTACTAGTTTGCAACAAATAAATATTCCCTCATCAATATCAAGTATATCAACAAATGCCTTTAGAGCATGCAATTCACTAACTAGTATTAATTATCAAGAGAGTGTGAACAATAATATAAGAAATATTTATATACCAACTGGATATACAATTATAAGCCAGGGTATTGGAAATATGAAGCCTGAATATTTGCCAAATATTGATAATATTGTATTTGATAGCCCGTGCAATGTTACTAGTATTGAAACTAATGGATTTTATGGGTTTTCGCGCCTTCTATCAATAACTATTCCATCAAGTGTAACAAGTATTGGTGATAATGCATTTGATGGCTGCTCAAGTTTACAAATTGTGGTTTTACCTGCTACTTGTGCAACAACGCCTTATTCATTTCAAGGAACTTCTGCCGGCTTAAAAATTATTTATGCAAAAAATACAAATACAAGTATTACTACAATAACAATACCTAGCACTTTTACGACTATTCGTCAAGGATTTGGTGATATTTATCCAGAAACATATCCAAATGTTTCTAAGTTTATTTTTAATGAAAATAGTTCTGTAACAAATATTGATTATAGAGCATTTTACAGATTTTTAAATTTAACTAGTATGACTATCCCATCAAATGTAACTAGTATTGGAGATGATGTATTTACTGGATGTACTAAATTACAAACTATTAATATTCCTGTATCAGTATCAACTTTATCATTAACTGCTTTCAGTGGATGTAAATCACTAACTAGTATAAATTATGAAGAAAACCAGAACCTTAATATAACAACTATTTTTATACCACTTGGATACACGACCATAAGTCAAGGTATTGGAAATATGAAGCCCGCAAATTTACCAAATATTAATAGTATTGTATTTGATAGTCCTTGTAATGTAACTAGTTTTGGAACTTATGCGTTTGATGGATTTTTATATATTACACAAATAACTATTCCCACCAGTGTTACTGCAATTGCAAGTTATGCATTCAACGGTTGTATCAGTTTAACTTCGATTGATATTCCAACGAGTGTTACTTCAATAGCTGGTTATGCATTCAACGGATGTGTTAGTTTAGCAATTATTAATATACCATCTGGGACAACTGTATCCCCTAATGCATTCAGTGGAAGTGGATATAATAGTGGTTCAATAAAACTTACTACAAGAATTGATATGTCAGCTAACAAAACTTATATTGATGATAGAGAATATGCAAATTATATTTACTTAACTTCTTTCAATATTTCTAGTAATGTTACTAGGATAGGGGAGAGTGCTTTCAATAATTGTTTTAATTTATCTGAAATAGTAATTCCATCTAAGGTGACGGCATTACCATACTCTGCATTCTATGGATGCTCTAGATTAACAAATATTATGTATGAAAATAATAGTTATATAACATCAATTTACATTCCACCAGGGGTTACAAGTGTTCCAAACGGGTTGGGATATATTGATCGATTAAAAAATCTTTATAAAATTGATTTTTACATACCTTCAAAAGTATTAGATATTGAAGAAAATGCATTTCAATCTTTAAACTTCGGAGACATAACTATTCCGTCAAGTGTTACACGTATTGGACAAGCTGCATTTTATAATTGCAGTAAATTATCTATTATTTCAATTAATACAAGTAGTAGGTTAAACACTATTGAAGCCCGAGCATTTGAGAATTGTACCAGCCTAAGGGATTTTTTTATACCTAAGAGTATAATATCATTATCACCAACTGCATTTTCTGGATGTACCAATTTAACAAATATTAATTATACAAAAAATGAAACTATAAAATCAATTATAATACCGATTGGATATACTAATATAACACAAAATATAGGAAATATGAAACCTAGTATCTTACCAAATCTTGGTAGTGTTATTTTTGATAATCCTTCTAAGGTAACTAGTATCGGTGATAATGCATTTAATGGATTTTCACAACTATCCCAAATAAATATTCCTCCGAGCGTTACAAGTATTGGACAAAATGCATTTGCCGATTGCACTAGTTTAAATAGTATTACCATTCCTTCATCAGTAAAAACTTTATCACCATCTATATTTAGTGGATGTACCAATTTAACACGAATTGATTATGAACAAAACCTAAATATAACATCTATAGAAATACCTAGTGGATATACCAACATAATACAAAGTATGGGAAATATGAATTATACTTCATTACCAAATATTGGTCGTGTTGGCTTTGATAATCCTTGTAATGTAACTAGTATAGGACAAAATGCATTTTATAATTTTTCACACTTATCCCAAATAACTATTCCTCCGAGCGTTACAAGTATTGGAGACAATGCATTTTATGGATGTACTAGTTTACAAAACATTGTTATACCTGCATCTGTAAAAACTTTATCACCATCTGCATTTTATGGATGTACCAATTTAACACTAATTGAGTATGGACAAACCCCAAATATAACATCTATAGAAATACCTAGTGGATATACCAGCATATATAGTAATATGGGAAATATGTCCCCTACTAATTTACCAAATATTGCTATTGTTGGGTTTGATAATCCTTCTAATGTAACTAGTATTGAAGATAGTGCATTTAGTGGATTTTCAAAACTATCTAATATAATTATGCCATCAAGCGTTAATCGTATTGGAAATAATGCATTTGGAAGTTGTACTAGTTTGACAAATATTAATATTCCACCAAATGTTACAAGTATTGGAGACAATGCATTTTCCGGTTGTACCAGTTTAAATTATATTATTATTCCGTCATCTGTACAAACACTTTACACTACTGCATTTACTGGATGTACCAGTTTAAGACTAATTGAGTATCAACTAAACCTAAATATAACATCTATAGAAATACCTACTACATATACTAGCATAATACAAAATATAGGAAATATTAAACCTAGTATCTTACCAAATCTTGGTAGTGTGTTTTTTGACGATCCTGTTAATGTAACTAGTATCGGAGATGGTGCATTTAGTGGATTTTCACAATTTTCCCAAATAACTATTCCATCAAGCGTTACAAGTATTGGATACAATGCATTTGCCGGTTGTACTAATTTACGAAACATTTTAATACCTGCATCTGTAAAAACTTTATCACCAACTGCATTTTCTGGATGTACCAATTTAACAAGTATTTATTATGAAAATATAAAAAATGTAAATATAAAAACAATAATAATACCTAATGGATATACTAATATAATACAAAATATGGGAAATATGCGCCCTGAAATTTTACCAAATATTGATAGTGTTTCATTTTACAATCCTTGTAATGTAAGTATTATCAGTGGTGGAGCATTTGCAGGATTTTCAAAACTATCTAATATAACTATTCCATCTAGTGTAAGACAAATTGCAAATAACGCATTTAGTGGATGTACCAATTTAACTGCTATTAATTATGTACAAAATTATGATATTTATTTCATTCAAATACCATTAGGATATACCAAAATAATACAAAATATAGGAAATATGTCCCCTACTAATTTACCAAATCTTGGTAGTGTGTTTTTTGATAATCCTTCTAATGTAACTAGTATTGAAATTAGTGCATTTAGTGGATTTTCAAAACTATCTAATATAACTATTCCATCAAGCGTTACAAGTATTGGAGACAATGCATTTCAAGGATGTACTAGTTTACCAAACATTTTTATACCTGCATCTGTAAAAACTTTATCACCAATTGCATTTTCTGGATGTACCATTTTAAAAATGTATTATGAAAATGCAATAAACACAAACATAAAATCAATTATAGTACCTATTGGATTTATTTCTATAGAGAAAGGTACAGGAAATATGTATTCTGAAAAATTACCAAATGTTGATAGTATTATATTTATTAGCAGTGTAAATAGTATCGGTTATAATGCATTTGCAGGATTTTCAAAACTATCTGATATAACTATTCCATCAAGTGTTACTAATATTGGAGACAATGCATTTGCCGGTTGTACTAGTTTAACAAAGATTTTTATACCGCCATCTGTAAAAACTTTATCAGCAACTGCATTTTCTGGATGTACCAATTTAACACTAATTGTATATCAAGGTAACAATCCAAAAATAACATCTATTGAAATACCATCTGGATATACCAAGATAATACCGAGTATGGGAAATATGCATCCTAGTGTCTTACCAAATCTTGGTAGTGTGTTTTTTGACGATCCTGTTAATGTAACTAGTATTGAAGATAGTGCATTTAGTGGATTTTCAAAACTTTCCCAAATAACTATTCCATCAAGCGTTACAAGTATTGGAGAGAATGCATTTAATGGATGTACTAGTTTGACAAGTATGACTATTCATTCATCTATACAAACCTTTTACACCAATGCATTTTATGGATGCACCAAATTAACAAGTATTATATATGAAAAAAACCCAAATATAACATCTATATTAATACCTACTACATATACTAGCATAATACAAAATATAGGAAATATGAAACCTAGTATCTTACCAAATCTTGGTAGTGTTATTTTTGATAATCCTTCTAAGGTAACTAGTATCGGTGATAATGCATTTAATGGATTTTCACAACTATCCCAAATAAATATTCCATCAAGCGTTACAAGTATTGGAGACAATGCATTTGCCGGTTGTACCAGTTTGACAAGTATTAATATTCCTGCATCTGTACAAACATTATTACCAACTGCATTTAGTGGATGTACCAGTTTAACAACTATTGTATATGAAGGTAACAAGCCAAATATAACATCTATTGAAATACCATCTGGATATACCAAGATAATACAAAATATAGGAAATATGAATTATACTTCATTACCAAATCTTGGTAGTGTGTTTTTTGACGATCCTGTTAATGTAACTAGTATAGAAGATTATGCATTTTATAATTTTTCACACATATCCCAAATAATTATTCCACCAAATGTAACTAATATCGGAAAAAATGCATTTGCCGGTTGTACTAGTTTAAATAGTATTAACATACCTTCATCTGTACAAACCTTGTACACCGATGCATTTTATAGATGTGCCAGTTTACACGCTATTTTATATGAAAAAAATACAAATATAACATCTATTGAAATACCTAGTGGATATACTAATATAACAAAAAATATTGGAAATATGAATGCTGATACATTACCAAATCTTGGTAGTGTTACTTTTGATAATACTTCTAAGGTAACTAGTATCGGTGATAATGCATTTTATAATTTTTCACAACTTTCCAAAATAATTATTCCATCAAGCGTTACAAGTATTGGAGACAATGCATTTGCGGGGTGTACTAGTTTAAATAGTATTAACATTCCTTCATCTGTACAAACCTTGTACACCAATGCATTTTCTGGATGTACCAATTTAACAAGTATTGTATATGAACAAAATCCAAAAATAACATCTATTGAAATACCTAGTGGATATACCAGTATAACACAAAATATGGGAAATATAAATCCTAGTGTCTTACCAAATCTTGGTAGTGTTATTTTTGACGATCCTGTTAATGTAACTAGTATTGGAGATAGTGCATTTAGTGGATTTTCACACTTATCCAAAATAACTATTCCTCCGAGCGTTACAAGTATTGGATACAATGCATTTGCCGGTTGTACCAGTTTGACAAGTATTATCATTATTTCATCTATACAAACATTATCACCAACTGCATTTACTGGATGCACCAAATTAACAACTATTATATATGAAAAAAACCCAAATATAACATCTATTGAAATACCATCTGGATATACCAATATAACAAAAAATATAGGAAATATGAATGCAGATACATTACCAAATATTGGTAGTGTTATTTTTGAAGATCCTGTTAATGTAACTAGTATAGGTGATAATGCATTTAAAGGATTTTCACAACTATCCCAAATAAATATTCCTCCGAGCGTTACAAGTATTGGAGACAATGCATTTGCCGGTTGCACTAGTTTGACAAGTATTAATATTCCTGCATCTGTACAAACATTATCACCAACTGCATTTAGTGGATGTACCAATTTAACAAGTATTGTATATGACCAAAATCCAAAAATAACATCTATAGAAATACCTAGTGGATATACCAGCATATATAGTAATATGGGAAATATACATCCTATTTTCTTACCAAATCTTGGTAGTGTGTTTTTTGACGATCCTGTTAATGTAACTAGTATAGGTGATAATGCATTTAGTAGATTTTCACAACTTTCCCAAATAACTATTCCATCAAGCGTTACAAGTATAGGACAAAATGCATTTGCCGGTTGTACTAGTTTGACAAGTATTAACATACCTTCATCTGTACAAACCTTTTACACCAATGCATTTTCTGGATGTACCAAATTAACAAGTATTATATATGAAAAAAACCCAAATATAACATCTATTAAAATACCATCTGGATATACCAGTATAACAAAAAATATTGGAAATATGAATGCTGATACATTACCAAATCTTGCTAGTGTTATTTTTGACGATCCTGTTAATGTAACTAGTATCGGAGATGGTGCATTTAGTGGATTTTCAAAACTTTCCCAAATAAATATTCCTTCATCAGTAAAAACTTTATCACCAAGTGCATTTTCTGGATGTACCAATTTAACACTAATTATGTATGACGGTAACAAGCCAAATATAACATCTATAGAAATACCTAGTGGATATACTAGCATAATACAAAATATAGGAAATATGCTCCCTTATATTTTACCAAATCTCGGTAGTGTGTTTTTTGACAATCCTGTTAATGTAACTAGTATCGGAGATGGTGCATTTAGTGGATTTTCACAATTTTCCCAAATAACTATTCCATCAAGCGTTACAAGTATAGGACAAAATGCATTTTATGAATGCACTAGTTTGACAAGTATTAACATTCCTTCATCCGTAAAAACATTATCACCATCTGCATTTACAAATTGTTTTAATTTAAGTAAAATAATATACGACCCTAATATTAATATTACATCAATTTTTATACCGATTTCGTACACCATTACAAAAGATATGTACAATATGTCAGCTAAATATTTACCAAATGTGGATACTGTTATTTTTATTGATACAACAATTACAAAATATATAGGTTCTGGTGCATTTTCTGGATTTTCTAAATTGTCTAATATTACAATTCCAAGTAGTGTGATAAATATTCAAGACAATGCTTTCAATGGTTGTTCGAGTTTAAATACTGTTTATATACCATATAGTGTAACTAATATAGGTGATAGTGCATTTACTGGATGTGGATCACTAAATATAATAAATATGGCTAGTTCAAATATTACAAGTATACAGGCTAACACATTTGCATATTGTACTACACTATCATATATTTCTATTCCATCAACTGTTAAAAATATAAATGATAATGCATTTGCATATTGTACTACACTAAGATCTATTGGTATTCCGCCAAATGTTACAAGTATAGGGAATAGCACATTTGTAGGATGCAGTAGTTTAATAAGTATTGTTATTCCGTCAAATGTTACAAGTATAGGCAATGGTGTTTTTTCAGGATGCAGTAGTTTAACAAGTATTGTTATTCCGCCAAATGTTACAAGTATAGGGAATCGCGCATTTGCAGGATGCAGTAATTTAACAAGTATTGTTATTCCGTCAAATGTTACAAGTATAGGGAATAGCGCATTTGCAGATTGTATCAATTTAACTAATATAGTATTTGATAGCAATATAATAAAAACAATACTCTATTCTACATTTTACAATTGTAGTAATTTATCTAGTATTACTATTCCATCATCTGTAACTTCTATAGATAATAATGTTTTTGATAATTGCATTAATTTAAGTAATATTATATATGATAGAACTTCCAAAAATATAAAAAATATTGTTATACCTCCAAATTGTATTTCTTACGATTTTTCTGGATTTAAAAACTGTATATCAATTGTATATAGTAATACATATATTGGTACTAATATTCCAGAAAATGCATTTAAAGATTGTATAAATCTAACATCTATTACAATACCTGATTCTATTACATCAATTTCAAAATCTGCTTTTTATGGATGTAATAATTTGAAAAATATAACTACCCCTAAAACTGTAAAGAATGTAGATACAAAAGCATTTTATATTACAAATAGTAAAATAGAACTTACTATATATTCGGCTAAAAGTGATTCCTCGCCGTATACATATTTTGCGAATGATTCGTTCAGAAATAATTCTATTTCTGCTATATATAAAATATTAGATGATGGCACTGTTTTAACTAGTGGTACACAAATATAAATACTAAAAATTTATTAATGTATATTTTTATAATACAGATTAAACAGATATACGTTATGTATTATTTTCATATAAACTTTGCGTATGGATTAAAAATCCATAGGCGCACTATGATGCCATTGGGCATCAGCCACTGTCTATAGACATTAAGTGGTTTTGTAATTTCAAAATGAAAACTACTATTACTACTACTTGAAAATAATGAATGTTTTTCATAGTTATAAAAATTAAATTATATTGTAAAATAATATAATGTAATATCAATTTGTAATATCAATTTGTAATAGCAATTTTACTATTTGAATATATATAGACATTATTACTACTAGCCAAAATATTAACAGAATATAAATCGGAATCGCATTCAATAAAACTTGTATTAGTATTATAAATGGCATATAGTAAGTCATTTCCTGTATTTACGACGCAAGGATTTTTATAATCTGGTAATGAAATATTTACAATTGAACTGATTTGTGCTGAAGCATATAATGTTGTCTCCTCTTGTGTCGCAATTATTGTTGCAGTTCCTGGTGACAATATTTCCATTACCCATATATTATTCTGATTTTTGTATACGTTTACAACAGTTGTATTATCAGATGAATAGCTAAAAACTCCTTCATTATTAGTGCTTGTTGGTGGTGTAATTTCTACTGGAGATTTACCATATATATATGAAAATGAACTATTCCATTCTAATACAGGGGTAATATGATCAATTGATGAAATAGTTACAATTGAACTGATTTGTGCTGAAGCATATAATGTTGTTTCCTCTTGTGTCGCAATTATTGTTGCAGTTCCTGGTGACAATATTTGCATTAACAATATATTATTCTGATTTTTGTATACGGTTACAACATTTGTATTATCAGATGAATAGCTAAAAACTCCTTCAGTATTACTACTTGTTGGTTGTGTAAGTTCTATCGGAGATCTATTATATGTATATGAAAATGAACTATCCCATACTAATATAGGGGAATATTTATTTAATACAGTTACAGTTGAACTGATTTGTGCTGAAACATATGATGATGTTTCCTCTTGTATCGCAATTATTCTTGCAGTTCCGGGTGACAATATTTCCATTACCCATATATTATTCTGATTTTTGTATACGTTTACAATATTTGTATTATCAGATAAATATCTAAAAACTCCTTCATTATTAGTGCTTATTGGTGGTGTAAGTTCTACCGGAGATTTACCATATATATATGAAAATGAACTATCCCATACTAATATAGGGTATTTTTTATTTGATATAGATAAAGTTACGGTTATAGTTGTTTCATTATAATTATTATCCGGGTATTGATAAATCACAACATTGCACGTACCGGAATTATTTATAGTTACATTATTATCTAGTATTGTAATTATAGGACTAGTACAACTATATTTAAATGCCCCTAAACTGTTTGACAAAGGCTTTAATATAAATGAGCCAGCACTAATAGAATAACTAGTTATAGGTAATGTGATTGTAGGGGTACTCTTCATAATTGTGAATAAAAATGTAATACTAGCGGAAACATAACTTTTACTTTTATCTTGAGTTACCGTTATTATTATTGGATTGGTACTTGCACTAAGTATAGTTGCTTCTCGTCCAATAATAGATATAATAGATGTATTATTACTTGTATATGTAAACTTATTTGTTTCATTATTAGAAGAATATGGAATTGGTAAAGTATATTTATTATTATTTGTTCCATATTCTATTACAATATCATCAATTTGAGTTAAAACTGGAATTAAAGGTGGAATTGTAGTTAATGTACAAGATATTGATGCACTACCATAAACCCCATAACTTGATTGAGTAGCTGTTATATTACAACTTCCATCGGAAAGTAAATATATTTTAACCGAATTATTACTGTTTACACCAATGACAATTGCCACATCTGTATTATCAATTTCATATGAAAACCTACCATTACTAGTAGAATATGGGGGATTAATAGTAATTACTGTATTAATATTACTTGATGAAACCATCACATTATCAAAGTTATTTAATATTGGGTTGATTGTTTCTTTGAAAACTATAAGATTTAAATCCGTTATTGAAAACCCCATTATATATTATATAATTATATAATTATATAATGTTGTAGATATTAAAAATCGTTATATGCACCACAACGAATACGCTAACTCTCTCTACTATATAGAGAACGTAGAGTACTATTAGACATTAACCTACTAATTGATATTCTAAAACGTAAACCATTTTTACTAAACAATGTATTTTTATAAAACCATCTAAAAAATTGATTATAATGACAATGTATTTAAGTAAAGCATATATCAAGATCCCTTATTAATGAAAATGAACCAATCAACCATAATGTGCGATTCTAATACTTCTATTCGTTCTACTGGTAAAATTGTGTCTATCCGCAAACCTTCTAAAAAATCGCAAAAATATGGTTCCGCTCCTACCGAACCAATGCCAGAAAAAATGGTTATAGAAACTCCTGAGGCCGGGGCGGCCAGCATAGAGGAAGTAATTGATCGGGCTATGACTATAGCAAAAGAAACCATAGAAGGGGTTTCAATGCAAGAAAAAAACGTATTAGAACATTTGGGGACCTATACGGAAGAACCATATGACATCATAGAATCTTATTTTGAAGGACAGCATTTAGAACGACTCGTTCGTCATCAAATTGAGTCATACAATCACTTTACAAATTACCAAATGCAACGGACTATTCAAATGTTCAATCCGGTTATCATTCGTTCTGAAAATGACTTTGTTGCTGAAAAAAATCAATATTTCTTAGAAGTGCAAGTAGCATTTGAAAACTTTAAACTATATCCTCCACAAATCCACGAAAACAATGGCGCAACCAAAATAATGCTTCCCCAAGAAGCCAAACTCCGCAACTTCACATATGCATCAACAATGACTGTGGATGTGAAAATCAGCTATATTGTGCGAAATACTGAGGCGATGGATACGCCTAAAGTAATCACAAAAACATTGCAGAAAATAAATATTGGAAAAATGCCTATTATGTTAAAATCGGCCATTTGTGTTCTAACGCAAAATAGTCATATCCATTCTCAGTTTACTGGCGAGTGTGCAATGGATTGTGGCGGATATTTCATTATCAAGGGGTCTGAAAAAACGGTTCTTGGCCAAGAACGCGCGGCGGAAAATCGCGTATATTGTTTTGATGGTAAGAACACTACCAAGTGGGATTGGATAGCCGAAATCAAATCCATCCCCGATTTCAAATGCATTTCGCCTAAACAAATTGAAATGATGGTTTCTTCCAAAAATTGCGGATTTGGAAAAGGCATCTATGTAAATATCCCGCGTATCAAACAACCGATTGAATTATTTGTAGTATTCCGCGCTCTTGGCATTATAAGCGATCGCGCAATTTGTGAAAAAATAATATTGGATATTGGCGATGATTCCAATACAGATATATTGAATGCATTGCAAGGGTCTATTGTAGAAGCAAACAAATATCTTACACAAGAAGACGCCATCAAACATATAACGGCCCACGTTGCATATACCCCAATGAATATGGACAGAGAAACTGGTCAAGCTAAAAAGCGCGAGTTTGCAAACGAAGTTCTCGGCAACGATTTGTTCCCACATTGCAAAACCCCGGAGCAGAAAATATATATGCTCGGATATATGGCTAAAAAACTGATCCAAACCTCATTAGGATGGCTTCCGCCAGATGATCGTGATAGCTATATCAATAAACGCATTGATTTGACAGGAACTCTCCTAAATAATCTATTCCGCAACTATTTCAATAAATTGGTCAAAGAAATGCAAAAACAAGTAGTGCGCGAAATAAATGTGGGGTCGTGGCGTTCTACTGAAGACTATGAAAACATCATCAATATGACAAATATATACAAAATTATGAAGTCTACAACCATTGAAAATGGTATTACACGCGCACTTTCCACCGGCGACTTCAGTATTAAACAAGCCAATAGCAGCAAAGTCGGTGTTGCCCAAGTTCTCAACCGTCTAACATATGCATCTACCCTCAGTCATTCGCGCCGGGTGAATACCCCTCTTGAGAAAAGCGGTGAATTGATTGCCCCACGTAAATTGCACAATACCACGTGGGGATTCTTGTGTCCAGCAGAAACTCCAGAAGGTCAATCTATTGGCGTTGTCAAAAACATCAGTTATATGGCACATATTACTATTCCGACCAACAGTTCATCGCTATATGAATATGTGGATCCATTTATTTTGAAAGTAGAAACGGTCGCTAATAGTGCCGACCTTCACGGAAAAGTCAAAGTATTTGTAAATGGAACTTGGGTGGGTGTTACAACTGACCCATTTGAGCTATACAATGAAATGAAATCCAAAAAGCACAAAGGCATCATCAATATTTACACGTCTATTATATTTGATTACAAAATGCTAGAAATACGCATTTGCAATGACGGCGGGCGTCTTACCCGCCCACTATTACGAGTAAAAGACAACAAGGCTCTCATTACCAAGGATATTATATCACGACTTTCCAACAAAGAAATAACGTGGAATGATTTGCTAACTAGTTGTCGGCTGGATGAATCCGTTATAGAATATATTGATCCGGAAGAACAAAACTTTTCAATGATTGCGATGAAAACCAAAGAAGGATATTTAGTAGATCACGCAAAATATAATTTTACACATTGCGAAATCCATCCCAGCACGATTTTCGGTGTTTTAGCGTCGTGTATTCCATTCCCCGAGCATAACCAAGCTCCTAGAAATACTTACCAATGCGCGATGGGTAAGCAGGCAATCGGTGTATATTCGTTAAACTATGACCAGCGTATGGACAAGACTGCCTACGTCCTCACCTATCCATCGCGACCCCTGGTAGATACCCGTCTGATGAACTTTATTCACCTAAATCAAATCCCATCCGGGTGCCAAATCCACGTGGCGATTATGACCCATACTGGATATAACCAAGAAGATAGTGTGTTAGTAAACAAGGGGTCTATTGACCGCGGGCTATTTGCTGCAACCATTTATCACACCGAAAAAGACGAAGACAAAAACATTATCCGCGACGAAATCATCCGTTGCAAACCAGACAAAACCAAGACTAAGGGAATCAAGTTCGGCAACTACGACAAAGTCAACCAGCAAGGATTCATCCCGGAAAATACATTGGTGGAAAATCGCGATGTCATTATTGCTAAAATTATTCCCATCAAGGAAAATCGCAATGACCCCACGAAAACCATCAAATACGAAGACCAGAGCAAAACCTTCCGCACAACAGAAGAAACATACATTGACAAAAACTATACAGGCCGCAATGGCGATGGATATAACTTTGCTAAAGTCCGAGTACGTGTATTTAGGAAACCCGGCTACGGAGATAAGTTTAGCTCTAGACACGGACAGAAAGGTACTTGCGGCAATATCATTCCAGAATGCGATATGCCATTTACAAAAGAAGGGTTGAAACCAGATATTATTATCAATCCTCACGCAATTCCATCACGTATGACTATAGCTCAATTGAAAGAAACACTCTTAGGCAAAGTATTGCTAGAACTCGGTATGTTTGGCGATGGTACTAGTTTCGGCAATTTAGACATAAAAACCATCATTGGTGAATTGCAAAAATTGGGATATGAGAGCCACGGCAATGAAGTTATGTATAACGGACTCACTGGCGAACAATTGGAAACCAGTATATTTATCGGTCCAGTGTTCTATCAGCGATTGAAACATATGGTGGCCGACAAGCAACATAGTCGTGCTATAGGTCCAATGGTCAATTTGACCCGGCAACCGGCGGAAGGTCGTAGTCGCGATGGTGGTTTCCGTATTGGTGAAATGGAACGTGATGTTATGATTGCGCACGGTATGTCCAAGTTCTGTCGCGAAAGGTTATACGATGTCTCTGATAAATACAGTGCCTACGTATGCCGTAAATGCGGTATGTTGGCAGCATACAATGACGGGTCTCAGAAAACCGCCATCCCGGGGCGCGAAACCGGGTCGGAGTTTAGCGTCCATTTGTGTAATACTTGTCACAATATGACTGACTTTGCGCGTGTGGAAATCCCCTATGCCTACAAACTAATGTCACAAGAATTGCAGACAATCAATGTGGTTCCTAGATTGATTACTGAGTGAAAATATCATAAGAAATTATTTATTATCTTACAATAATGTATATGTTTACAAATATAGCCAATTATAATAATACAACTGACTATTTACCATTATTGAATGGTGTGTTAATTACGGACTTGTTTGTTATTTTATGTTTGAATACAAAACTTATCAAATCGGTAGTATTAAGAAAATGGTATGACCAATATAATTTATCGGCAGTTATAGCTGATGTATTGATAATATTGATTGGATTGATTATTGCAAGGGCAATTTATTATTATGTTTTTGATACATTTTCAATAATAAAGTTTGTATTTTTAGCAGTTCTCGTTCAAGTTATACACGATATATTATTTTACATTTTTTTTACAAATGTACCAAGAGGTATAAATAAAATGTTAGATACATTTAAGGATTATGCTAATGAAGCAAGCTACAAAGCAATTTTAGCGGATAGCGGGATGATGATTATGGCATCCTTACTGACTTCGTATCTTGCCGGTAAAAGCGTGAATACTAATATTATTGTCTTGATTGCATTTGTGTATATATTGCCATATTTGTTATACAATTGAAAATCTACTTGTAGAAATCAATGTATACTAAACCGTTCACCATTTTGCGTAAATACTTCTCCTTAGTTTTTATTCTGTTATAACAATAATATAATAAAATAATGGAAACGTCTAAAGTGGATGAAAGATCCGAAATCAATGATTTGCGACAACCATCAATGTTTAAAGGAACTACTTTTTCAAAATACAAAAAAACCGATGTAAAAACCCAATTAGAACAAAGTCTCGCGAAAGGTAAAATAGAACCGGCTTGTTATTGGTGTGCCGAACTTATATGTTCCGCCCATTATGGTGATATATGGGAAATATTATTGAATTATATAGGAAAACATATACATTTAGGAAATCCCAAACTCGTCATTTATTTGGAAATGCGATATGAAATGTTTCGCAATATTATGTCTAAAGGGCTATACATCAATGAACTGCAACTCCGTAACAACAAACAAATGCGCCAACTTTTTGCTGAAATAATATGCACAGTTGCCCTTTCAAATAAAAAACACAGTTTTGAACCCATTCGCATCAATCGTATTGAAGAGTTTGATATGACACAAATGACAGAAAGATTGAAAGCCCCTTCGGCAAAATATGTTGAAGAAGTTTTGCTAAAGGAAGATCCGAAAGAATTGCTTATTCCCGTGAATGAGTTCTCGTATAATATTTCTAAAGACCGTAGAAATATGACAAATGCTTGTTATTGGATAGAATGGATGATAGAGTTTGACAATATTTGCAAAAAACGAAAAGCACCTATTTTTGCCGAAACCCGACCAATACAAGTAGAACACAAATACCAAAAAGATATCATATGGATATTGTGGGATGCTATAGAAAATCGCGTGGATGAATTGAAAAACGAGTTTATAGGAAAAATTGCTAAAGCTTTGAAAACGCTTTTTTGTATCAAATATACTACTGCTGCTTGTAAAAAACGCCGATATTTGCTATACTATGCTGTTGCCCTAGTGACTGAACCCGTGCCTTTTGGAATAGAATTGGTTTCTAATAAAGCGGTTGTGCAAAGTGTTATAGAGAAAATTGACGAAGTTTACAAACAAATTAAAAAAAACGAGGAAAATCCCAATATGGATTACTTATATTCCAATATGGACAAACAAAAAAATGCCGAAAAAACATTTAAGAAACTGGAAATGATTGAGAACTTGACTTCGGTTGCTCCGAGAACAACCCCGTAACATTTTCTAAGATTATCTATGAATAATGTATATAACATTAATAATATTTATGAACATAAATAATACAACGTCTGTTATTGGAGAAGGAGCATACGGATGTATTCATAAACCCAGTTTAACTTGCAAAGAAGCCAAAGTCAAAAGTTATAAAAACAAGGTTTCTAAAGTATTGGAACGTAAAAATGCAAAACTAGAATTGGAAGAATACAAATCCGTTGATAGTGCAGACAAATACCAAGAATATTATTTAGGAAAACCCATAGAATGTATTGTTGATAACACACCTAGCAATATATCTGCCATAGAAAAATGCAAACACGGTGCCGAATTATTAAAACACCTAAATGATCTTTCATTGTTAGTAATGGAAGACGGAGGAGTAAATCTAAAAGATTATGCAGATCTTATGAAACAATGGCCGGCCACTTTAGAGAACGTGGAAAAAGCCGAACAATTCATAATAGGGTTCCATCGTATATTTCACGGAATAAGTGTTTTTCTTGAAAAAGGTATTTTGCATTTCGATATGAAACCGCAAAATATTGTGTATGTTGCAGAAACTCAAAGAATGAATATAATTGATTTTGGACTTACCGTTTCTTTAAAAGACAAACTTGCAGAAATAGAAAGTAGCACAAATAATATGGATAGATACCATTGGTCATATCCATACGAGTTTTATTTCCTAAACAAAGACAAATATCAACAATTTGCTACACTTTCAGATGAAAAAAAATCCACTTATTACCAATCTGTTTTACAAGATATTGAAATTAATCCAGAGTCAGACACATCAAAAGCAATCAAATCATTTTATTCTTTTGTAATAGATGCAAATACTGAGTCTCAAGAGTTTAAAGATCATATGGCAGGATTTTATCAAACATTGATTGCAGAATTGACAATGACCAACTACAAAAACTTTATAACCAAATCATTAAGTTCAGTAGATGTATATGGTTTAGGAATCACATTATTATACGTATTGAAAAACATACAACATTTGCTAAATGAAAAAATGCACGGCGATTTACATAAATTGGGTAATAGTATGATTGATGCACAGTTATCTAAGCGTATTACAACAAATGCTACATTGGCTGAATACGAAACTATTTTAACTGAAAATGGACTTATGGCTAAATACAATCTATCTTTCGCAAATCACAAAATTGTAGAAGGTGCGATTATGCCTAAACATATTGAACAAAGTATTGATTCTATCAAAATAGACGATATTCTCCTAAATGACAATACTTTAGCGAAAAACGCCGTTTCAGTTGATATATCAAAAAAGGCGCCTTTAGCAAAAAATGCTAAACTTCTCAAAAAAGGTAAAAAAACTGTTAAAAAACGTCAAATCCGTACTAAAAAAACACCAGCAAAAACTAAAAAACAAAATGTCGGATCTTCTATGTATACTATCCGAACATTAGAGTAATTTTGTACAAGATTGAGAAGATATCATGAACACACCACCGAAATCAGTTTGTATGATGTCTATTAGTAGATGTTAAATGAAATACTATACACCATTGTGTAGAAGGATATTTTTCTCTCACAATCTGTTCTATTTCATAAATCATTTGTCTAGTATGACTGTATATAATTTCATCATCTTGATATGGAGATAATGTAAACAAATCACCCATCATATAGCGAAAAGGCGTTGGTAAGGAAACGCGTTTCCAACCCATTATAGCATTAAACGTGGATCCTTTGTACATTCAAATATACAACATTGTAAAATAATAAAAATACTAACATCCATAATCTTCAAAACAATCTGTATTATCGCTATACGATGGTCTCTGAACACCCATTCGCTGTGTAAAGCAATACCATTGACCCCCGGGTTGGAAGCGTTTCCACGCTTGATCGCACGCATAGTTCCAATGTTCTCGTGTGCTAGCCATTAATGGAGATGACCATTCGTATAAATCTATAAGACGGTCATACATTGAATGGTGCACTAAATACCCTGACATTGTTTGGGCTTCATAAACACGTGTTAGCCACGGCAATTCAGATATTACTTCTCCCTTGATTAAGTTATATCCCAACATACAAACATCAAATCCTTTTGTTTTTAGTTCTCCCCGGGGTTCTCGGTCTCCTCCACTTTCACTTTCGTTTACATAATTATTTTCAACTTGATTAGATAAATCAAACAATTTAGATAACCCATCTTCAAACTCGGCTTTAGAAACTTTGAATTGAAAATCGTCTTCAAATATGAGAACATTTCTGTAACCACGTTCTCTGGCGAGTTTCAATACACCTAAATGCGAATAACTACAACCTATGCTACCGCACCCGGGGGTGTCTATAGCTTCAAACCGTTCGTATTTTAGGTCAAACCGATTGAGTTCTTGCTCTATTTCAGCCCTACGATCTGGTCGGTGATATAAGTTGATATAAAAAATATGGTCTATATTATGGGACATTATACGTATATATATACGTGTATTTTTAAGCATTTTTTATTATTTATACAATATTATTTATACAAAACTAAAATACATATAAACATATACACCGAATCTACAACCTATATATATAATGATGAAAATAGTTAGACCGTTATGTAGATTATCCACTTTATGCGATAGTTTTACACCATTTCGCACCGAATATGCGCAATCAGCGGCATATTCATCTCTCATACCTTCACTCAAAAGTGGCGGGTTGAATGAGAAAATGTGCAATACAACGAGGCAACCGAATCGTCAATACTCTATACACCCATTCAATTACACCGACCCCTTTTTATTAGAACACCAATTAACTAGCGATGAAAAAATGATACAAACTACGGCCCACGACTTTGCGCAAAATGCATTATTGCCACGGGTGAAGACTGGCTTCCGCAATGAAACATTTGACAAAAACATTATGAAAGAAATGGGTGCTGTGGGATTATTGGGACCGACATTGACCGACTATGGTTGTTCCGGAGTTAATTACGTATCTTACGGCCTGATTATGCGCGAAATAGAACGCGTTGATAGTGGATATAGAAGTGCAGCCAGTGTCCAGTCATCCCTTGTAATGTTGCCAATTTACCAGTTTGGTTCAAAAACACAAAAAGAACGGTTTTTGCCGGATTTAGCAAAAGGCAATTTAGTCGGATGTTTTGGTCTGACTGAACCAAATCACGGTAGTGACCCATCTAATATGAGCACCACAGCAGTCCGGTCAGGCGACCACTATATATTAAACGGTAGTAAAAATTGGATAACAAACTCGCCTATTGCCGACGTCTTTATTGTTTGGGCCAAGGTTGTGGGAGGAGTCGGAGATAACGTAGACTCCAACCCAGATTCCGGATTACGTAGTAAGCAAGAATCTCAGCAAAACGACATACGCGGGTTTATTTTAGAAAAACATATGGATGGCTTGTCTGCCCCAAAAATAGATGGTAAGTTCTCTTTAAGGTCTTCCATAACCGGTATGATTTTTATGGACAATGTAAAAGTCCCAGTGGAAAATATGTTGCCCCTAGTAAAAGGGTTAAAAGGTCCATTTACGTGTTTGAACAATGCCAGATATGGTATTGCGTGGGGCGCATTAGGCGCAGCCGAAGATTGCTATCATAGAGCAAGAACGTATTGTTTAGAGCGAATACAATTTAACCGACCATTAGCAGCAAACCAGCTAATACAAATGAAACTGGCAAATATGATTACAGATATATCACTCGGACTACAAGCAAATATTCGCACCGGTAGATTATTAGATAATAATATACTTATACCAGAAACAATTTCTATTATAAAACGCAATAATTGCGAAAAAGCATTACATATTGCGAGAACGGCTAGAGATATGCTAGGGGGAAATGGTATATCCGATGATTACCATATAATCAGACATATGATGAACTTGGAAGCAGTAAATACATACGAAGGAACGAGTGATATACACGGACTAATCATTGGTAGAGGTATTACTGGACATAGCGCATTTTAGTGTATTGTGAAGATATCCATAAGCGTGTTTGTAGTATAATTAGAGAACCTATTTAAACATAAAATATTATACAATATATCAACCATAATTGTATAATATGAGAACCTTATCTATCTTTAGACGATTATTTTTTACCGAAGAGAAAAAAGTATTAGGTAGATGGAGTATTGAACATTGCGATAAAAAACTGAATAGTAAAATAGATTTATCGAATGAAGACCATTGTGGGCCGTGTGGGCAATATGCACTGAACAAAATGTGCGATACCAGTATTTCTAATAATAACAATACGGCTATCACTAAAGTAGGACCAAAATCTATTGTTGCTAAATATTATAGAAATGCTCCATTGACGTAATTGGGCGCCCGGTAGCAATTTCCATAAAGAAATGCACGTTCTCCCATATCTTTATAATTATGATGGGTATGGCCATATATCCAACCCATCATATGTGGATGCTCAAACAAATATTCTAAATCCGTAGCGAAACAACAATTCAATTTATCTCCTAAATAATCGTCGGAAATACATTTCATACTGGGTGCGTGATGTGTTATAATGATACAGACCTCATATTTATCCAAAGTCGTTGTTATAAAACTCAGATTGTTTTTGAATAAATAATTGGAAACTAGTGGGGAGAACCCGTTTATTGTTCGAAAATCATTCATATAATATAATTGTGCCGGGCCCATTTCATCGCCAATTTGGGACCAGAGTGTTGTTCCTATAAATGCAATACCTTCGTATTCGAATACATTATTGTTTAGAAAATGGACATTGGAGAACTTGTGCAATACTTCATATATTTGGTGGTTTGTTTGTGAAATAGAATGTTTATGTTTGTAATATTCGTGATTACCTGCAACATATAATACACATTCGAATCTTTCTGAGCAATATTGCATAAATTGTTCATATATTTCTGTAAATGGATTACCGATATCTCCGGCTAAAACGAGTATTTGTGCACGTGGCTCTACTATTTTGGAGAACTCGGAAGGAGATATATCGCCGTAATCTAAATGAATATCCGAGCATACTTGTAATAGAGAACCTATGGGTAGTTTTGACATATATATTTTTTTTGGGGGGTATAATAGTATATACTAATAGATTTATATACTATTCAATTTTACATATTATTTATTACGTCATTTATGCTATGCATAATACTATTATAAGCTACTATTACTTCCATTTTTTCATTTGCAGTCATTCTACGTATAGTTTCAATTTGTTCGTTGTTTAGTATGCGCATATTACGAATATCGTGCAATATCCTATTTGTTTTGGGAGGACCACTGAAATTTCTGTCATCATTGTACTTGCTTTCCCCATTAGACTTACTTTCAGACATATTTATAATAGATGTATAATATTATAAATACAATGTTTTATATGCTTATTTAAAAAAAGGAACCAAATGCCCCACCAATTAGGCCATTAGCGGCCACCGGGCCCGAAGGCATTTGGTATTCTTGCACAGGCGGTGCACCGCGCATCATTGTGTCATAACTTCCACCTACACTGCTGGTGGAAACCGGGGCCGGGGGGAATAATCCCTGTTGCATTTGACTATTGTCTAAATGGTCGGCTTGAGAAGGCGAATGTTGTGCCATAGATTGTTTTACACGAACCCCGCGTTTGGCATCACCCTTCGCGTCTTCAGGGCCATTCCACATTTCACTTACGCGATCCACCAAAATATTTACCTTGAGTCCCAATTTAGTTTGAATACTTAATACCAAAATCAAGAAAGCCAATATGACATTGGTCAATACCAAATTATCGTATTTAAATCCACTGTAAGTAGGAATATAAGTTATCATACGATGAATAATAATTATGCCACAAAACATCACCACCAACTGGAAAAAGATTTCGGCTAAAACTTCCAGACTAGATTTATCCGGATCAGCATCTGGAATAAATCGGGAAATCAATTTATTTAGAGCAACCACTGGAATAACGCCTAAAGTAGAATATTGCACTACATTTAGCAATTCTGCTTTTCCTTCCTCCGTAGTGGAAAATACGTGGCTGAAAAAGGTTTTCTGAGATGAATCTTTTGTTTCTTGTAATATTTCCATATTGTCCTATATAGCATTCTTTAGAAAATAGTTAGAGATAACGAAATATATAAGAATATAATTATGGCATCTTTTGCAAACTCCGAAGAGAACCAGTATTTGCAACTTATTCAAACTATTTTAGACAGAGGGTCTGATGAAATGACACGCAATGGCAAAGTCCGGTCAATTTTCGGATATTTTATGAGGTTCTCCTTATCAGATGGTATATTACCTTTAATCACAACGAAACAAACCGCTTGGAAGGCTTGTTTCAAAGAATTGATGTGGTTTATATCCGGTTGCACAGATAATCAAAAACTTATTGACCAAAATGTACATATATGGGATGCCAATGCAAGTCGTGAGTTTTTGGATAGTCGGGGTATCGCATATTTAGCAGAAAATGATTTAGGACCTGTTTACGGCCATCAATGGCGACATTTTAATGCCCCCTACGAAACTTGCCATACAGATTATTTAGGAAAAGGGGTAGACCAATTGGCATATATCATTAAGGCCCTGAAAGACCCCGAACAACGGTCTTCCAGAAGACTTGTGATGAGTGCGTGGAACCCCTGTCAATTGGATGAAATGGCCCTCCCACCCTGTCATATTTTAGCACAATTTAATGTACGAGAAGGCAAATATTTGTCGTGTTCTCTATATCAACGAAGTGGGGATGTAGGTTTAGGCGTTCCATTTAATATTGCATCGTATTCTTTTTTGACACATATTTTAGCAAAACATTGTGATTTAATAGCCGAAGATTTCGTATATTGTTTAGGAAATGCACATATTTATAATGACCACATTGAAGCATTGCAAACACAATTAAAACGAGAACCTTACGAGTTTCCGAAAATAGCTATAAATGGCACAAAGGAAAACATTGAAGATTATACAATCGATGATATAACGTGGATATCTCCATACAAACATCATCCGATGATTAAAATGAAAATGATTGCGTAAGTGCATATAACGCCGAAAGCTAAGCTGAAGTATTTAGAGAAAATGTACAACATAGGGTTAAATAGTTCAATATAAACCAACAATAAAATATTTTGCGTTATAACTATTTAGACAAAACGTTTTATAATACTATACGAATCATAATGAGCGCATCTTTAGCCGCCGCCAGAAAACGCAGAGGAGTAACTATACAAGAAACTCCTACTGTTATGCAATCCCAGCAATCACCTGCGCAACCAGTTGGTCTTACATTACCCCAAGTTATTGCATTAGTTGATAAACGTTTGATTACTTTAGAAACATTTATGAAAGAACAAAAGGAGAACCCAATTCCCCCGCAAGTTCAACAATCATCCGGTGTTCAGTCTCTAAATAACGATATTCTTAAAACCGAAATTGAAAATATGGCCGACGAGTTTAATAATCGGTATGAGTTATTGGCTTCTGAAATACAAAGTATTAAAGATATTGTTATCAAGTTACAATCATATACTATGGAAGTAAACAAAACTCTTATGGAAGAAAGGGTTCGTATATTGTCCGACGTGGAGAACCCAACTAACCTTATCATTGATGAAGAGGAATTGGAAGAAGACGCATAAAATCCACGGATCAAAAATATACATTATGTTTTTATAGTATTTTATACAAACATAGCAACCAGAGTTTCGTTATTTAGCATATACTATTTTTATGGTATAGATATATAAAAACGATTGTATTATTTAACTATATGATGTCCGGGAACCCCCATACAGAAACGAATGATTTACTTGCACGTATCAATAACTTGAGGAATGAATACGAAAATGAAAATAAAAAGGGATTTTTCCCATCTAAGCAATACAAGTTTGATTGTGCAAATAATGTATTAAAAACCATAGATTTAGACACATTGCTCAATTCCACATTGACTGTATTACCGAATAGCTATCATTTGTTTTTTGATTATACTGTATTCAAAACATTTGCTACGCCGGAATTGTATGATACTATTATGAAATATGCAATTTCTAAAATAATGAATTGTATAAATATGTATGGCACATATGAAATGCACGTCAATTTAAATACTTTTTCAGTTTCGGCCTTTCATAGATACAGACCTATTATAGAATTGTATTCACACGAATGTAATACAAATTACCAGATATTTCACGAAAAATTAAAAACGATGCATATTTATAATGTCCCCTCTACGGTTGAAACGATTTCCCAATTAATAGGCCCATTATTGCCACCGATTGTAAGACAAAAAGTAGTGAAATATGATAAATCTGCTTCGGAAAAACCATTGCAAACCATAACAGAAATAATGCAAACGATGAATACTATACAACCATTGACATTTTCAACATCCGAAACTCTATAAATACATTGTAGAAAACCTAATAAAAAATACGTGAAATATTCATCTATACGAACAAATGAATATTTGTATAACACAAATCCAAAAGGCCGATATTTTTACTGGACTCTTTCAGCACATCAAAGCATTTACTGAACAAGTCAATGTTATGTTTGAAAAGGGCCGAATGTATATTCAAACAATGGACGGTTCTCACGTTTCTATTATTGAAATGGATTTACCTGCAACGTGGTTTGATACATATGAACATAAATCGGCTAGTACTATAACGTTAGGTATCAATTCTACTGTGTTATACAAGGTATTGAATGCCCGGGAAAAGACACAAACCATTCATATTGAATATACCGATGTCAATTCAGATAAATTGTTGGTGCATTTTACTAGTGAAAATAAGGCAGAGTTTGATAAACATTTTGAATTGCCCCTTATTGACTTGGAAAACGAACTGATGGGTATTCCGCAAATAGAACATCAGGCTGAATTTACGATTTCGTCGCCCCATTTTTCCAGCATAATCAATCAGTTGCAAATGTTTGGTGATACAATGGATATAGAATGTAATGAAGACCGTATTATGTTAAGTTCTCACAGCCAAGACCACGGTAAAATGTTTGTAGAAATCAAAATAGATGATTTGACTACGTTTATTATTGACGAAGGCGGCAGTTTGAACTTGTCGTTCAGTTTGCAATACTTGCACAATATTTGTTTGTATAACAAATTAGCACGGGAAATTGAAATCAAGATTTCGGAAGCCTATCCTATTCAAATTATTTATGATTTAGGTGGAGAAACGGACCGGACCGCCAAAATAAAGTTTTATTTAGCACCCAAAATAAAGGATGATGAATAAAAATTGCAAGTATGTGTATATTATTATATAGAGCTAATATATAATATGGCAGGTCGTAATTCTGAAATAAAATATACTAGAACTACTGATGATGCGTTAGATAATTATAAAGTAGTTTTGGGTGAAATACAATCATTAGATCGTACTTTAGAGAGTGAAAGACTGTATCAAAATTATGATCTTATTGCATTTGAAGGATCACTTGAACAAAGAATGCTTGATATATTTGAAGCTATAGTAGAAGAGTATAATAGAGATGCGACTCAACGTAATTACCCCAATATTTTTCATTATTTAGCACAAGGTATTATTCATACAGATAGACTTGGTCCACTCAGACATATTAGAGGTTTGGGTGAAATATTTGGAATAGAAAACATTAAGCACAAAAAACAAATTGAGGCTATAAATAGTTATTTATGCGAGGAAACAAAAAATGTTTATTCTGTCTTGACAGTTTATTTGCGAAAAAACATAACGATTCAAACTATGTTACATCAAAAATTCAAATTTGACGGAACCACCGATCTTAGTCCTATAGGAATAGTCAAGTTGCTAGAAAAAGAAGATTCTAATGAACACTGTTTTATATACAATATTATAATTCATGAAGCAATACCTACTATTTTACAACCACCGATGGCAGATGTATTTAGTATAGATGACGCTACTATGAATGAGAATGTACCGGATCAGAAATTACCTCAAGCTGTTCTTATAGGAGGTAAATCGCGACGTTCCAGAAAACAGAAAAAACGAGCTAGTAAGTCAAAAAAATCTAAGAAATCGCGTAAAACTGTGCGCAAATAAAGTTTTATTTAGCAACGAAAATACAAAATAATATATAAGAATATTATATATTATATAAATATGCCTGGTAATGGTTTTAGTAATGGTTTTAGTAATGTTTTTAGTAATGTTTTTGGTGAACAAAATAGAAATAAAAGTGCTCCCAGTGGCGCCCTCAAAATCAATAGACAAACGTATTTAGCCCCATACCATGAGGACTTTGATACTGATGAATACTTTGATAAGTGGAGAACTTATAGTGATGAGAAAGAATACTATAAAGAGATACGTATTCAAATATACTATTTGATGTTTATTTTAACTAATGATGATAATGCAATACCAAAAGACATCATTGAAAGGTTGGGACGTGTGATTGAATACGCATATGATTATCATGATAAAAATACTGACCAATATGATAATACACCCCTTGAAGATAAACTAATTAAAGCGTTTGAACATATAATAGAATCATATGAAAATAGAAGTAATACTTTACCTAATATTTTTCATTTGTTAGCACAAGGAAAATTTGTTACAAACAGAACTGGCCCATCGAGGCTTATTAGATATATAGGAACATTAGGGAGAGATAATGTTAAATATGAATATGAAATTGGTACTATAAATAAAGAGTTATGTGAGATAACAAACAACACAGAATCTAGGTTGAGAAATTTTTTACGTGAAAATAAGGCAATTCAAAAAATGTTAACACATAACACTTTATTTGCTACAAATAATGTATTACAATCAAGTAGTGGTAAAGCGTATACTCCTGCATACATTGCAGACATGAATAAAAATACTGATGGAGCATGTTTTATAGACAATATTGTAGTACCTGTTGAAGAAGAAGCTACTATTTTACCACCACAGATGGCAACTGTAGTTAGTACGGATGAGCATGTTCCAATTTTTTCAGGAGGTAAATCGCGACGTTCTAGAAAACAGAAAAAACGAGCTAGTAAGTCAAAAAAATCTAAGAAATCACGCAAAACTGCACGCAAACAATAATCATAAATTGTAAAATATGATTACTATATTTTACAATCTAGAGTCCAAAAATCTAGAGCCAAGTGGGACAATATGCTTTAGCAAATTCCGTTGTCATAATTGCATATATATCTGCCAGTTTTTTCGGGAACTTGGAAATAACGTGTTCTACTAAGACAGTATTTGATTCGGTTTGTCTATTTAATTCAAATGTGGATTCCAATGTTTTCTTAATAATTGCCGGTTTGTTTAGACCGGTTGGCGCAATATTATCTATTAATATTTTCCAAAACTTCAATAAATCGACATAAGCATCCCGTGGATTGGTTACGGGAATAGGCATACCCGAGTAATATTTGTATGACATATAAAGGGCGTGGGATTGGCAAAATTGGTGAGAACCTTTTTTCTGCATATTTTTTTCATACGCATTATACACAGTATAATCAGTCGACTTCAAATTCTTGGGATTTTTAGCTTTTGACCCAGGGTTTTGCACAATAAATAACCAATGTACTTCGGTTAAATCTTCACCCTTTTTAGGTCGCGCACGAGGTACCATAGCATTGTCAAACTTTTGTTCCAATGTAACATTTTCCACGTGTAAATTGACTAGTTCTGTTGCCAATTCAGGAGAACCCGGGACCACAATTTTCTTTAATAATTCCACAAAAAGGGGCATATTTTGACCAATCATATCCATAAAAAAACTTCCGGCAATATCCACATTTAGTGTATCAATATCGTCTTGTGTAAATGCGTCTTTAGATTTTGATGTTGATTTTCTCGGCATGGTATATATTATTGGTATAGATATAAAAATATATTTATATCTATAAATAAAAAGATATGGCTAGACGTCCTAATCGATATGATATGGTATTTGTAGCTGAATACGCATTAAAAATGATAAACGTAATACCAAATACAGCCCAAGAAATAAAGTTAGCAGGAGATGTGTTATACGCATATTATGTATCACACGGTGAAATCGCCGACGATGCATTTCCTATTCTAAGTTATACTGCATATAGTGATTTCTATGAAACTATTGCAAGTTCAATAAATCTACCCGATAATGAAATACCCAGTGAGACTAGAGTATATAAAAACGATTGTATTGCATTCAATCAGTTTTTTGATAATTTTTGGTATGCAAACCAGAGGATGAATGTTTTTGGCGCAATAACGGTTGATTTATCCAGATTCAAAGAATTGGAATGTTTTTCTATTTACCAAATATATTGTAAAACAATAATACATATACCACAAACACTGAAGTTTTTGCATTGTAGATCGTGCAATTTATCAAAACTGAACAAGATGCCGAAAATATTGGAAATACTCAATTGCAGTGGGAATAAATTGCGTTCCCTACCTCAACTCTATCATACCTCACTAAAATCGCTATTTTGCAATTCAAACCAGCTGAAAAAAATACCCGCATTGCCGAAAACTTTAGAATGGTTGTATTGTTACGATAATATCATACACGAGTTACCAACACCGCTTCCCATATCATTGGAGTTTTTATCGTGTTCCAGAAATGACTTAACTCGTCTACCCGATCTGCCGCCCAAACTGGTAGGATTATACATAGACCAGAACTTTATACGAAATATACCTCCTTTACCTAAAACATTGATAGATTTTTTCTTCGCAAACAATCAAGTTACTAAAATGCCCGAATTACCGTCGTTTTTAAAGCGCATTACGTGCAATATGAATCCTTTGCGCGAATATACGCCATTCCCTCCGTCTATCAAATATGCAAATATTGATGGAACATTGATGGAGTTATAGTCCAAACTATGCGTTAAAAATAGGAAAACCGCGTCTATAAATTAAATATAGCACATATAGTATAATGAATTACATCATAGGATTTATCATTTTTTTAGTAGTATTTATAACTTATATACACATAAACCAACAATATAAACGCAGCGAAGATTTAGAAATATATGAAATGGACTATTCCAACAATAGTCAATTGCAAGAAATATGCGATGTGAAACAGCCGGTTATATTTGAGTTTGAAACTATTTTACCAGCCATTTTCGCAAACGCGGATTTGGAATACTTGAGCAATAAATATGGTCAAGAATTACTCAATATAAAAGACACGAAAGATTATGCTAAATCCGGGAAAAACGATTCAATAGATAGTATTCCTATTACTTGTGCAAATGCGCGGAAATTGTTTTTGAATGATTCAGGTTCTCATTACTATACAGAAAACAATGGAGAGTTTTTAGAAGAAACCGGGTTAGTTGAAAAAATCCAAGAAGTAGATAATTATTTGAAACCCCGTTTTACAGTCAATACCAAATATGATTATATAGCCGGTTCAGCGAAAACTTGCACCCCATTGAAATACCATTATGACTATAGACATTATTACGTAGTGACTTCCGGAAAAATAACCGTAAAAATGACACCGTGGAAAAGCTGTAAGTATTTGCACCCCATAAAAGACTACGATAATTACGAGTTCCGCAGCACATTTAACACGTGGGAAACCCCCGCTCCTGAAATGGAAAAAGTCCGGTTTTTAGAATATGTAGTAGAAAAAGGCAACGTTCTCTATATTCCTCCTTATTGGTGGTATAGCATACAATTTGCAGATAATACTTCTATATACGCTATTACATACAATTCACTAATGAATGTAGTAGCTTATGCACCTCAATGGTTTTTATATTTTATACAGCAGCAAAATATTTATAAAAAGGTGGCTAAAACAATTGAACTCCCCGATGATTCGGATAAATCTCAACAATCTATTGTCGGAGAACACGAATTAGATTCTGGAGAAAATGCTATACAATCACTATAAAAATATGGCCATAGTATATAATGAAATTATCTTTCTTAATAAAAACATTATTATTAACGGGGGTCGTTATGCTAAGTTTAGACGCAATATATCTGAGCACATTTAAAGATATGTTTGAACTCCAAATCGCCGCTGTCCAGCGGGTTGCTCTGCAATTTCGGTTACTAGGTGCAATACTATGTTATGTATGCTTGATCGTGGGATTGTATTACTTTATTTTACAAACCCGGCGTCCAATTTCCGATGCGTTCTTTTTAGGAATATTTGTATATGGTGTATATGAATCAACCACGTATGCATTATTCAAACAATGGAAATTAAACACGATGATTATAGATACATTATGGGGAGGAATATTATTTGCATTAACTACTGGAATTGTATATTGGGTTTCTGATAAGTTTATGTAATGTCCAACCGATTATGCATATTTTTCATAAAACTCGGCCCACGTAAGTTGGTGGTCTAATCCCGTGCCAATATTCATTTCTTGTAATTGTAGCGGCTGTTCATCTGGCTCCAAATTGTATTTTTCGTGAAACGCTTCATCGTGTTCAACGGTGTCAAAATCAATTCTATGTTTTTCGTGATTGAAAATGCCACCATATTTAGCGATGCGTTCTGCCCATATAGGGGATGCACCTGCGTAATACAACCAGTAATACCAATACAACGATTGTATTTGTATATGGGTATAAATGTTGTGTTCGTGATCGAAAATCGCCAGCGTATTTTTTCGCACAGGATATTTTACCGTTTTTCTAAGCAAATAATGGGGTTTTATATGATTGATAGTTATATATTTCACCACGTCTTTTTGTTCCACGTTTATATATATATTATGACCGAGCTTCGCACCCGGTGGCGACTTGGTAATAGATTGTGTGTCAATATATTTGAGTAATTCGGTATCTTTGCAAAACGTTTTCACAAATGTTGAAATATCATATGGTCTATTTACCATATTGTATATGAATGTGCCTACTATACAATATGCACCAGTTTCATTCCATTCGTGTTTTTTCTTTTCCAAAAACTTACCTAAACGTGGATTTAGGGATACATACATCATAGAAACCATTTGTTCTAAAATACAAAATACATCTGCCTTTAATCCTGAGAAATAGAGTTCATATGCCCAAAAGAGAGCTTCGTCCCTTTTGCGGTCTAGTATGGCCATAACAAGTGATGACTTTACATCATCAAGAACATATAAATACCTGGTTAACCCAAAATCACTGGTTTCAATCGATGGATGGGTATCATACGCCGTATCGGATTCACACATTTCAATGGAAATATTTTCGGTTGTCATATTTAGATATAGTTATTTGTCTATATCTAAATATTTATTGATAAATCAATTTTATATCCATTCTCACACATAAAATTGATTGTTATAATGATAACCCATTATAAATCAATCTTTATAAATCAATATTTATAAATCAATATTATTACAATTATACTTACACTATCAAAATGGGATCCGGATATAGTATCGCATACAGAAATGTTGACATTTCAAAACAGCGTATGAAACAAATATATGCAAAATACAGCGATCAATCTGCATATGACTTATGGAAAAAACAACTAGAAGAAGCCGCTAGAAAACAACAATATTATGAAACTAAACCTGCGCAATACAATATTATAAGAAAACCCGAAAGTGTCTAAAACTCCACTTGATTATTCAATCAATTTCATTCCAGACAGTTCTTTCATATATCTTTTAGATGTGCTTTCCACCAACAATCCATTTGCATAAATACCATAATTCATAAAATAATTACTATGTTCCAATGCCAAATGCCATATAGTATATTTACCGGGTTCAATGTATGGCTCACTTCGGTCGTCTAAATAAGCCATTAATCTATATTTACGATCCGTTATAAAAATATCACCCAATGCATCCATCGTATTTTCTCGTTGAGAATCAGATAAATGATTCACTAAAATAGAATGGCACCCGGTTATATACAAATCTTCAAAAAGCTCAGGATACTTGTCTTTTGAGCACTTATATAAACGGTTTTTTATGCGATCATTACCGCCCGGATTGGATATAGACGATTTACCAATCATACAAACCGGGACAAATCCATTTAACGACGTTTTTACTAAATGTCCCTTCCGAATATTTTCAATTGGAATATATTCTTCTTTCATTTGCGCATTCAAACATAATAGTTTGGTTCCCTCTCTGAAACAGGGTACATAAATCTTCATTTTTAATAATGCGGAGTTTACGTTGTCAGTCATCCACATATATTCATTATATATATCAATACTTGTTAACTGGGATAAAGAAGGGGTAGATATCAATGATATAGTATTCATAACAGTATATGTGTTTACATCAAATTGAACTAATACAGGTGAACCACCTGAAATGGTTTTCCCGGCTATCCATAGATAACCAGATCCATATTTCATAGTTGTAATAGAAACTATGGTTGATGAAAATGGGGTTACCCGACTAGTTGGTGTATATTCGGTAATAGATAAATTGTAATTCATATCCATACGAAATATCGTACCAGATGAACTTGAACTTTCGGACATCCATATATAATTTATATTATCACTGGCAATTGAATTAATATACATAGTAGTATATGTAAATGTACAGTTACTAGGAGATGATATAATACCGCTTGTTCCAGGTATTGCTGTGCTCATTTTTGTTATAACAGTTGCTGTATTACCAGATCCTATATTAAAAATATAGTCACCAAATATATACGTAATAAATACAGGATTATTACTAGTTAATGACAATATTCCGGTATATACAGTAACTTGCGAATCGGTAGAAGACGATGTATATGCATAATTCAATTTGCTGAAATTATTGAATATATCTAATCGTATTATAGTTCCCGAAATACCAATTGCATTATTACTAGGAATTAACCATAAATATCCATTTCTATACACAATTGATGAAGCACATATATTGGTGCTTGTATCCGTTTTAGTAAGCGTAATAGTAGTTAATGTACTAGCTGGATTATCCACAATAGAATTGATTCTGTATATATTTCCTGCAGTTGCACCTGATGAAGTAAAAATATAATTATTTCCTTGATATATTCCCGAAGTAATATGGGTACAATTTGTATTTGGAAGACTTACAGTATTTGTAAGCGCATATGTATCTTTTCTAATTCTAGTTAATGTATTTACAGCAGCATTATTAATTACCCATTCATACAGTGAGTCTCCGACACAAGCCCTTGGATTCGTATTTGTGCCGGTAGAAACAAACGGAACATAAACTGAAAGCATAATATATACTATTACATATTTTTATATATTCTTTTTATTATATTTATTTGCATATCTATTATATCTATTATGTCTATTATGTCTACAAATAGTAATACATTATACTAATAACCCCCGTAATCCAGGTATATTTCGCAGTTCTCTTGGATAGGTTCCTGTAAGTTCAAAATGGCGCCGCGCTGCAATCTTTCCTCTGGAACAAATAATTATTTGGCGTTTAGCAAATTGTTTTTTCCACGCTCGCTGTACAATTTTAAGCCAAAATGTCTTGATAACTGTGCAATATCTTCCATCGGGTTTTATATCCAATTGTAAAATATGAACAGCCGGCAAACTTCGCACATTACAAATAGAATATTCTGCTAAATATAGCGTGATATCATACAAAGTATACGAAAATAATGTTGCAGGAGATATAGAAGTATCTAATAAGATATCGTTATATTCTGGATAATACATTGCCGACCCAATGTAATACCGATTTGGATATTTCTCACTATCCAAAAAATCTTCTTCCGATTCAGCAATTTCATCTATAATATATGTATCTTGGCCAACATATTGCACCGAAACATTCATACCTAAATTACCCGAACCTGCAATATTGGAATCGGTTTCACTATGAATATCAATAAGTGGAATTGCCATTTTTAATAATAAATCACAAATAAAATATGTAAATATCTATTTGGTATTTATTTTCTTCAATTTTCCCTATGAAACATTTTATACATTAAGTATATAATGAGTTCTGACGGGGTATTGCAAAAAATGGATCTAGTTTCAGGCTATTCAGAAGCCACCAATACACCACAATCAACATCGGTAATAAATGGTGGAAATACAACCGGTAAATCTATTGTTATAGATGACGCCAAAAAGAAAAACGAGAACCCTGTAAGATATTATGTAAAGTTCTCCTTTGTTATAACATATATATTGCTTCTAACTACAGCGACAATTACTTTTATTGAGGCAATGCGAACGTCTAATCCATTTGTTCGCCACGTTCTCAATTTAGAAACTTGTATATCCGTTGTAGCTGGATATTTTTATTCTGTATTTGTTAGTCAAATAGAGAACTTTAGCAATAAGGGTATTGAAATAGATTGGGCAGATATTTCAAAAACTCGCTATATTGATTGGTCAATAACTACACCGATGATGTTGTTGGCTCTTTGTTTAGTATTGGCCCAAAATGCGAAAAAATCTGTTACATTAAGAGTAATAGGGACTATTGTATTACTCAATTATGCAATGTTATATATAGGGTATGCTGGAGAAAACAAAATGATAAATAAATCAAATGCCCAAATATTAGGGTTCATTCCATTTATCTTTATGTTCTCCATTATCTTTTTACAATTTGTAAAATCATCTGAGTCTACTGCTAATTATGTCCTATATGCCGTGTATTTATGTGTATGGTCATTGTATGGATTTGTATTTATGTTGGATGAAGCATACAAAAATATAACGATGAATGTTTTAGATTTTACGGCCAAGTGTTTTATAGGATTGGCTTTATGGGCTTACTATACTAAAATCATAAAAGTATAACTTTTACTAATGTTCTAAATACCAATTTCCCCCATTATGGTATATGCTAAATGATAACAGTTTTTGAAAAATAATATATACAAAACTAAATAAACGAAAAAATACATAATAATGGAACTACATATTTCATTATTATGGAATTATTCAATACAATATTACGAAAAATACTATATCCTAAAAATACAACCGAAGAATTATACAATACATATGCTCCCAAACCGAAACCTTATATCGGAATATTTACTACTAAATTGCAATATAACGATACAATACTTATTTATAAAAACCCTAAATACAAGGATTTCCTTTTTTATTTAGCAAATGCGCAATTATTCTATAATACAAGTTCTAATCAAAATAATAGTGAGCAAAATATCTATACTATTGTTTCTGCTAAATATAATTTTTTAAAAAAAAACATACACACATTTATGGAAAATATAAATAACGATTTTATAGATTTATTTAGAGATGCACAAAAACATTATATAGCATTTGCTAAATTTGCAAATATATGGAAATATAAAAGATTCCCTGTACAAATTGATCACGATTTGTATATGACTCCGCTAGTGAGAACGAATCGTAGTGTATTTTCACTATTACAACAGGGAAAAATCTACCTTTTTACTGCTCCCAATTTAGTAAATATTGCGTGTGCATCATTATCCAATGCTCCCAATTTCTTTCCCGATCCCTTGGTTATAAAAAATCCATACAATAACATTGCGCTATCTAAATCGGATTTGTATAATATTTATTTTTTCTTAAAACAATCTCCTATAATAATGCCGACTTTATTTCATAATTATTTTTTATTAGATTTTGATTTGAGAAAGTTTAGCGATGAAAATGAAAATGTTATTAAAAATGTTGCGTTTAAAAGTTATATACGCAATGCATCTGCACCCAGTCTATATTATCCTGCTATTCAAATGTTGAAAAAATATTGTAACGCTATTGTCATCGATAAAGAGTTCCCTAAAGAAACCTTAATCAATATATTACGCCCATATTTATTGTTGTACTATATCATTCAATATAGTTCCGAAGAATACCGAATATGTGATGCAGAAGAGCATCTAAAACATAAATTGAAAAGATTGTATGACTATAATCCGGCTTTTGGTCGCAAAATGATAAAGATAAACCGCGTAGGATTTTCTAAAAAAATTGTCAAGACAACGGAGTTCAATAACAAACACCCATATTTTGATTACCCAATAGATATGCAAACTTATCAGAAAACCCATTTGGAAATGGTAGACACCATTTTTATGAATAATTCAGAATCAAATAATAATGAAGAAGATTCAGATGATGAAGAACCCGCCGAAGAAGATGACGTCAATGGAGAAAATCACCATACAAATGAAAACGATTTACCATTTGTTATTATTTCACCACATCCTTCATTTTCTATACAGAGCACACTTACAGTGTTAACCGTAGATTCATCTAATATAAATATAGTAAGAGAATCTGAAGAAGATTCAGATGATGAAAATGAAGGTTCAGACGAAGAGAACACAGTATCTCGTTCGGAAGATGAAGTAGTTATACAAGGTGATACAGATGAGGATGATGAAGATGACAATGATGATGAATATACGTGGTAAATAGCCTACGTATTTTTACTTGTTATATATGTACACATAAAATCACCTTATTCAATATTAGATTTGATTGTGGATTATTCATACTAATGGAGTATATAGTGAAACATTCATATATGTTTTTATATTACTAACCAATAAAAACATATATATACATATAGTATGTATCGCCGAGACTTTTCAATAAGTTCAATAATTAACCAGCCATACAACAAGTTCCCACATTATATAACTGGATCTGGTGTAGGCGCAGTGAGTTCAAGTATACGTAGATATAAAACAATGAGATCAGGAATATGTAAAACAAATTATTACTTAGGAAAAGAAACTGGTGGAATATATACATCATCGTGTGCGAATCCTCCTACAAATCTTAGAATAACAGGTTATTCTATAATAGGAACATATATTGCATATGAAACAATTAATTGGGATCCAGTTTACGGAATAACTAGTTATAATATTTATGTTAATGGTTCTCTTGTAGGAAATACAACTCAACCCACTTATACTATGCCAATAAACACGAATACCATATCAGTAACTGCTATAGGAAACAATTATGAAAGTGAGCCCGCTTCATTAACCCGAATTGCAAGTATCATAAACTACGATGATGCGTGTAGTAATACTCATATGTTTAATAACAACCCGGTCTCTATAGGATGTAGTTGGATTCCGGGAGGTAATCAAATACAATTTGATAGTATTTCAGGAAAAACATATTATTTTAAACTCAGTTTTGATGACCAAATTGGATTTTCTCTTGCAAATATCACATTGACAATAAATGGTAGTTCTCAAGGAATCCAATTTAGTCGTATTACAAATGGGACCATTTATGATCCAGATATAGATACATTTTTTATTTTTACACCTTTTCTCATTTAAAACGCCCATTTTAAATGAAATTGCTTATAAATAATTCTTCTTGATTTTTCGTGTATTGTTTTTCTTGGATATATATTTTTCTGGTCTTTCGTAAGCACCCTTAATTATGTTTCTGCATTTTTCCTTTGGAATATTTCGTATTGTTTTAGTTATATTTTCTTTCAATTCTGCGTGTGTTAATCCGTCTAATTTTTGTAATCGTGATTTCAACATACTAAAATAATTTTCTATGGAATTAGTAAAATGTTGATAAGGAACAGCATATAATAAATTATTATCTTTGTTTATTACTTCTTTCACCTTTGGATTTCTATGACTACTCGCATTATCTAATATAATTAATTTATTCTTGAATTTATTTGTTATATTTGCTTCTAAAAACTCTACCATTCTATCAGCGTTTATTCCACTTTTTTCATATAAATCCCAACCAACAACACCATTTACCGAAATAGCAAATATTCCAGTATATTTCTTGAATACTTCTTGCGATTGTGTTTTTATTACACATCGTTTCCCTTTTTCACTATAACAATGGTTTCTTTTTTGTAATGATTTTACAGAGGTTTCATCTATACAAATAATATCCTCTATTTTGTATTTTTTGACTTCATCGTAAAACTCTTTTATGCTTTTATTTATGTCAATATCCTTTCCAAACCGCTTTACTGGTTCGTGTCTTATTCTCGTCATTTTCAAAGTAATATTATTGTCGTGAATAATGCGACTTATATGAGATTTATTCAAATCCAAATTAGGATATTTATTTTTCAGTAAATATAATAAATCTTGAATTGTGATCGTTTTATTTTTCTTTATTTCTTGTAATAAAAAGTCTACATGTTCTTTATGCACCTTATACGCCTTTGGTGTTCTTTCATATCCAGTAATTTTCCCATCTGTTTTGTATTTTTCTACCCAACGCATCAAACTTCGTCTGGAACATTTGAATATTTTACAAATTTCTTCTTGTGATTTATCCTCCACTAAATAATATTGCACCGCAGTTTCTTTATAATCGCTACTCTT
>Ga0209189_1000151_pt1 | contig 59583 bp, 52 predicted proteins | sample C_130820_EF_Meta_FD_187308 | JGI IMG/M metagenome (GOLD analysis project Ga0209189, IMG submission 187308) | Freshwater microbial communities from Lake Croche, Canada to study carbon cycling - C_130820_EF_MetaG (SPAdes) (version 3) | ecosystem: Environmental > Aquatic > Freshwater > Lake...
CCTCCTCGGCGCCCGATTTCTCAATGGTGATGGGGGCGGAGGGAGCCGCCCCATGGGGGAGAGGAAGGGAGGTCTGAGTATCCGTCACGGGAGCTGGGTGAGCGGGTGCCGCGGAGGCTGCCGCTCCCGCGGGCGGGGAGGGACGGTGTTCCTCGTGCGATTGCGGCGGCGCCGCGTGACGGCCCCTCTGGGACGCGGCGGGGGATTTCTTCTTGGAGGAACCGCCTGCGGAATGGTTGGTTGGGGAAGCCGGATGGGAACCGGCGTGTTTCTTGGACGAACCTCGGGCCGCTGAGGAAGAACGCTTCTTGGACTGGGAAGAATTCCCGGAGGAGTGCTTGGAACCGCCCGAAGCCCCCGGATGACTCTTGCGGAAGAGCGCTTTTTTCTGCTCCGCAGTCAACTCGGCGCGCAGTGCCTGGGCCGCGAAACCGGTGCCTATGAGCAGAATCAGGAATACTCTGAATGGCACTGCGTAAGGAAACACACGGAGGAGGCTACCAGCAGTCTCCCGTCGATCAAGCCGCCGGGGAGTCATGCAGCCGTTGCGCGGGCCCCGCGTTGCCATAGAGCGCCTTCACGAGATAGAGACCTTCTGCGGGAGCCATGGCCGGAGCGGGCCACGGCTTTCCGGCGGCGAGTCGCTCGGCAAAACGTTCGCAGGGTTCTTTTCCCCGGGCGACGCGGACCATCCCGCCGACGAGCATCCTGACCATCCGGTAGAGGAATCCGTTCCCCTCCAGGGTGAGCGAAAGCGCGGGCCCGCGCTCCCTCACCGTGACCCGGCGGATGGTGCGAACGGTGCTCTCCGGCAGCGATCCCGAATCGGCGCAGAATCCTCGAAAATCATGGGTCCCCTCGATCCCGCGACACAGGTCGCGGATCACCTGCCGGTCCAGATCACCGTGCAGATGCCAGACGCGCCGGTAAACATGGGGGGGGAGGACGGGTGCATGCCAGAGTTCGTAGCGATAGATCTTGCCCGTGGCCGAGAAACGGGCATGAAAGCCGCTCGAGGCCTTGGTCGCCCGGAACACGCGGAGTTCACGCGGCAGCGAGGCATTGAGCGCCGCGACCCAACGCCCCGCCTCCCTCATCCTTCCCAGCCGGGCAAGCCGCCCGGCAGGGATTTCAAAGTGGGCCGTCTGACCGAGGGCATGGACTCCGGCATCCGTCCGTCCCGAGCCGTGAACCGTGACCTTCTCCCCCACGATGCCGGCCACAGCCTCCTCCAGCACATCCTGCACGGTCTCCCCTCCCCGCTGGCTCTGCCAGCCACGGAAGGCGGTTCCCTCATAGGCAAGGAGGAGTCGCAGTTTCATGGCGGGCACAGTGAGGCAATCCCCCCGGAGTCAGAGGGGCGTGGCATTGGCGTCCAGCCAGTCCTGCAGGATCTGCACGGCCGCGGCCTGATCGATCACCTCGCGCTGTTCGCGGCTGTTGCGGCCCGCTTCCTGCAGGCGTCGCGTCGCGGCGGCGGTCGTGAGCCGCTCGTCCCAGAGGATCACCTTCGCCGTCGTGAGGGTCTTCAGGGCCTTGGCCAAGGCGCGGCTCTTCTCCGCGGCGGGGCCGCAGGTCCCGTTCATGTTGCGCGGCAGGCCGATCACGATCACCGGGGAGGATTTCTCAGCCGCAACCGCCGCGATTGAAGCGGCCTGATCACCCACGGCACCCCCCTTGACCTGAATGGTCCGGAGAGGGTGGGCCATGCAGCCGAGTTCATCGCCCAGGGCCAGGCCGATGCGAACCGATCCGGGATCAACGCCGAGTGCACGGGCGGTAGTGTTCATGCCACCATCACACAGGAGCGGGGCCGGGGAAGCAAGAAAGGGGAAATCCGCCGGAGCCCAGCATTCCGGATTGCGCGACGGTGCAGGCGGGTTTACTGGTTGAGCGTTATGTCACAGCTTTCCCTCAACAAATTCTCCGAGAACCTTCCCGTCAGCGGAACGATCGGGCTCACGCAGGCCGCCGCGGGCCTTGGCCTCGGTCTCCTCATCGCCGACAGGCTCTCGGGGGAATCCCGACGGCGCGCAGGCAGCGTCCTGCTTGTTGCCGGGGCCCTGGCCCTCGCACCCGTCATCGCCAGCGTGGTCACGCGCGTTCGGAACCGCCCGCATTCCTCCAGTCGCGCACGCCGCCAACTGGAATCGATCCGCGAGGATGTCGGGTTCCACGATTCCGAGCACCTGATCTAGGGAACGCGGTTCCCTGGGAATCCCTGGTCCGGCACTCCGAGCGTGATGGGGAAGAAGGGTCACGCTCCGAGGCGTCTGGTACTTGCTTCGGCCTCCCCGCGCCGCCGCGATCTGCTCACTGCGGCCGGATTCGAGGTGATCATCCGGCCCGCCGACGTGCAGGAGTTGACCGGAGGAATGCCTGCCCGGGACCTTGTCTTGGCGAACGCCGAGCTCAAGGCGCTCTCGATAGCCGCCCAAACACCGGGAGACCTGGTGCTCGGGGCCGACACCGTTGTCGTTCTCGATGGGGAGATCCTGGGAAAGCCACGCGACAGGGGCCACGCCGTCCAAATGCTCGGCCGTCTCAGCGGCCGGGTTCACGAAGTCCTCACGGGCGTCTGCCTGCTTCGCGGCGGAGGGGTTGCCCGCTGCCGTTTCGTCGAGTCGACACGGGTCGCCTTCCGTCCCCTGGATGAGGCGACCATCGACGCTTATCTCGCCGAAATCGATCCCCTCGACAAAGCCGGATCCTATGCCGCGCAGGAGGATCGGGGGAGGCTGATCCTGAAGATCGAGGGATCCATGGAGAATGTGATCGGCCTGCCGGTCGCCCGGGTCATCGAGGCCATGGAAATCCATTTCGGGGAGATTCCCTAGGGGATTCTCTGCACGCGAGGGGGCTTGGCGTCCCTCGCATCCCATTCCTCTCCACATTGTCACCCGGACCCGATTTTCGGACTTGCGTGGGTCGGGGCATGGGCGGAGATTGGTCAGCGAATGTTGCGTACCATCGACAGGATCGGCCGCCGCTGGGCACTGGCTGCATGCTTCGCCTCGTCGACGTGCTCCTTCCCAATCCTTGCTCAAAACGCCCCTCCCGCTTCATCGCCCCCTCCCGCTTCTTCGGCTTCCCCTGTTTCACCGGTCCCTCCTGCTCCACCGGCTGCGCCTGCTCCATCGGCCCCCATCCCCTCGGGGGCCATGCAAACCCAAAACTACCTTGCCGCCGCACAAATGGTTGCGGCCATGCAGCACCTTCGTGATCAGGGCCAACTGACCAACAACAGGGCCTTGGCCGCCTCCGTGCGTAAAGTCATCGCCGACAACAGCATCCAACATCCCCTTGACGCCCCCATGGGGGCGAAGGTGGTCGCCGTCCATAAGCATCCGGGCGACTATGTCCGGAGAGGGGATAAAATCGTGACCCTCCTCGTCGACGGCAGAACGGTTCCGATCCTCGCCAAACAGGACGGGATCATGCAAACGATCAATGTCAGCAAGGGAGGTGTCCTGGGCAACTCCCGCCCCACCGCCGCGGCCGATGATCCCGGCGACGGCGGACTGCTGATTGTTTCCATGATCACCTTCTAAAAATCACCGGACATGGCTCTCTCCTTACGATACCTGGCACCTTGGGTGCTTGCCACCATGACGACGGCAACACTTCTTGCCCAAGAGGGCGGGGGGCTCGGCTCCGTCTCCGCATGCCCCTCGGCGCCGATCATCGCGGATGCCGCCATCTCGTACGCCCTCTCGCAGGATGCCGGGCTCTCGGCCTCGCAAGCCTCGGCAGTCATTCAAAACATCATCCAACAATCCTCGCAATCCGCCCCCTATGCCGCCCCCCAGATCGTGTCTCAGGTGCTGGCCGGGATCTCGCAGGCGGCCAAGGATGCCTCCAGCCAGGGGTTGGCGCTGCCGAATTCCATCGCTCCGGAGCAGGCGGCCTCCTTGCCCGCCGCCTTGGCGGTCACCACCACCTCGACGTACAAGGAACTCTGCGCCACCGTGGTAGCGGCCGCGATCCGAGGACTGGGACACAACGCCGCGCAGTCTCCGGATCTCTTTGCACAGGTGCTTGTGGCGGCGACGACATCGATTGTGCGGGATGCCGGGGTTCAGGCGGCGAGAACGGCCATCAACACCCTGAACGGACCGCACGACGACACGCAGTCGCTCCCGATGGACAATGCCGAGGATAGCGTGGCCGTCATCAAGGCCATGATGGCATCAATCCTTGACTCGGCCTTTGCCGCGGGTGTCACTCAGGACACGCTCCGGAAAGCCTTAGCGAGCGCCCATGCGAAATGTGACACAGAAGCCCAGAATATCTCCGCCGTGCTGGCCAATGATCCGGTGATTCAGGCTGCATCCCAGGCGCCGGCCCAGGAAGCGGCAAGCACCGTCGCAGGGCAGACGGCGAGTCAAGTCGCAGGGCAGGCGGGAAGTCAGGTCGCAGGGCAGACGGCAAGTCAAGTCGCCGAACAGGTGGCCCAGAAGATAGCTGCAGCCGTGGCATCCCTAGTGGTACTTCCGCCTGATGCCGCAATCCCGGCAAGGAATCATTCCATGACACCTTACACGGAGAACGATTCACCCCCCACGCTTCCCACCGCTCCTGGAGACTCCGAGGTGCCGGGGGTCAATGTCCCCCCGAACATTCTGACACCTGAGAGATCCCCTACTCCGGTTTCCACTCCTGTTCGCACTCCGCGGCCGACACCGAAGCCGGTATCTCCTTTTTAATCCACCGGTGTCCGTCAAGAAGCTTTGGAGAGAGGTCTTGCCAGCTTGACCATGGTGGGGGGATATCGTGCCAACTGAACCCGAAAAAAGTGTCTTTGCGGATCCCTGCGGAAACCGTCGCCGAGCTCTCCAGACGGCGGCCGTTGCCGGGGCGCTCCTCGTGGTGGTCGCGGCGGCTTATTTTGTCTGGGGATTGCTGATCGGACCCCACCTCCGGTTGCCGGCTTCCGTGCGGGATTTTCAGGCGAGAATGAAGGCTCTTCCGCCTTCGAAAACGCCGCTCCTTGATGCCAAGGATGACTGGAGGCGGATCCATTCCGTCCGGCAGGATCATGGATCCAACCGATCCATGCAGGGATCGGTGCGCGCAACCCACGCGAGGCAGGAGGGGATTGTGCTCGGCCATGTCTCGCCGGAGGATCCCGCTTCGGTCCTCTCCCTGGAGCGGCATGTGGAGGATCTCACCCATGTCGCCACGGATTGGTTTACCATGACGGGCGTGGAGGCGACGCTCGGCGAGGAGCCGGCTGACAGGGTTCGCCTGCTCTGTGTGCGCAATGGGGTGGGTTTTCTGCCCATCCTGCGAAATCTGGACGGGGAGGATTGGCAACCCGAAGCCGTTGAAACGATAGCCAACGCCGGCGATCAGGAACGCAACGCTTTCCTGGACAAGCTGATGAGCCGCCTTCCGTCGGGCTCGAAGGGGTTGCTCGTGGAATGGGCGCAGCTTGACCCGGCCCAAAAAGAGCAGACGTCCCGCCTGCTCCGGAAGATGGCCGAGCGTCTCCACGCGGAGGGGAAAGAACTCTGGTTCAGCGTCCCGGCGGGGAATGATTTCGACGCCTTCGACATGGAGGTGGTCGCCGACTGCGCCGACCGGCTGGTGGCCACGCTCTACGACGAGAATTCGGAGCCGGACGACGCGGGCCCCCTTGCCAGCAGCGACTGGTTCCAAGGCTGGCTGAAGACGATGATGGTTTACGGCGACCCAGACCAGTGGGTCATCGGGCTCGGATCGTACGGCTACGACTGGCAAAACAGGGAGGGGGGGGGCGTGGAGCATGTCGGATTTGCCGATGTCATGGCGCGGGCCGCGCAGGCTGGCATCGATCCGGCAACGGTCGAGACACTGAAGGATTCCCCTCATTTCGATTATCTCGGGGGCGCCAATCAGGAGCAGGCGCACGAGGTCTGGTTCCTCGACGCCGTCACCTTCGCGAATGAACGGCGCTTGATCGCGCCTTATCATCCGGCAGGCATAGCCGTGTACAGGCTCGGCAGCGAGGACCCCGCCATCTGGGGCCTGCTGAGAAAGGCTCAGACGACATCGGTCGATCCGGCGTTGCTTGCAGACCTTTCCCCCCTCTCGCTGGACAGGCAGATTGCCTCGACGGGAAGCGGTGACTTCCTGACGGTCGGCGAGGAGAGCCGCCCCGGGGCGCGGAGCGTCCGGAGACTGCCCCAAGGCGACATCGTGGCCAGATACCTGAAGTTTCCGATTCCCGAAAGCATCGTGCGCCAAGGCGATCCCGGGAATCACAAGGTGGCGCTGACGTTCGATGACGGTCCCGATCCGAAGTGGACGCCCAAGATTCTCCAAATCCTCAGGGAGAAGAAAGCTCCCGCGGCTTTCTTCATCCTCGGAACCCAGGCCCAGCACTTCCCCGACCTGCTGGAGCGTATCGCCAGGGAGGGTTATGAGGTCGGCAATCACACTTACTCCCACCAGAACCTGACCGAGGCGGGCGATCATCAGATCGAGTTGGAACTCAATGCCACGACGCGTTTGATCGAGGCGGTCACCGGTCGCTCCACGGCGTATTTCCGGCCCCCTTACAACAGCGACGGAACCCCCGTGCAACCGGACGAACTCCGCGCCCTGCGGGTCGCTCGGGATCTGGGTTATCTCACGGTCACGCAGTCCATCGATCCCGACGATTGGGAGATGCCCGGGGCCGAAGCCATCCTGAGGCGCGTCAAGAGCCAGAGGGCTGCGGGAGGGTCTGTCATCCTTCTCCATGATGCGGGCGGTGATCGCTCCCAGACCGTGGAGGCGCTTCCGGCCATCATCGACTATCTGCGCGAGCGGGGAGACTCCATCGTCCCCCTCTCCGAGATCATCAACCTCCCCCGCGATACGGTGATGCCTCCGCTCCGCGAGGAGGAAGAGCCCCTCGCGGCGCGCTATGTCTACGCAGGGTTCGGTTTTCTGCGTTTCCTTGAAACCGCCGCTTGGACTCTGCTCGTGGTGGTCACGCTTCTGGCGTTGATGAGGGTTTTCTTCTATCTGGCCTGCGCCATCCGCCACACGTGTCGTCGGCCCGCGGCCGTTCTTTTAGAACACGCATGCTGCCCTCCAGCGAGCGTCCTGCTTGCCGCTTACAACGAGGAAAGGGTGATCGCCTCGACGATCCATCATCTGCTCGACTCCGACTACCCTTCCCCGCTCGAGATCGTGGTGGTGGACGACGGCTCCACCGACGGGACCGCCGCCATCGTGGAGGGGATCGCCGCGAAGGAACCCCGGGTGCGGTTTTTCCGCCAACCCAACGGGGGAAAGGCGTCGGCCCTTGGCAAGGCCTTCTCGGAAGCGACCCATGACACGATCGTGATGATCGACGCCGACACGATGGTCCTGCCCGACGCGATCCGCGCACTGGTCGCGCCCCTTTCCGATTCCGCCGTGGGGGCTGTCTCGGGATACATCCGCGTCGGAAACACCAAGGGGTGGCTCGGCAAGTTTCAGGCTCTGGAATACTCCACCGCCTTTGAGATCGACCGGAGAGCGCAGGATTATCTGGGATGCATTGTCGTGGCTCCGGGAGCGCTCAGCGCCTTCCGCAGGAAGGCTCTTCTGGAAGCGGGCCCCGTCACCAACGACACGCTGGCCGAGGACACCGACCTGACCCTCCAGCTTCACCGGTTGGGGTGGAAGGTGGTCTTCGCGACCGACGCCACGGCGGATACCGAGGCCCCCGAAAGCGTGAAGGCCCTCCTTTCGCAGCGTTTTCGCTGGTCCTTCGGCACCCTTCAGTGCCTCTGGAAGCACGCCGACCAGACCTTCGCCCCCGGATCCGGATGGCTCGGTTGGTTCGCCCTTCCCTCGATCTGGATCTTCCAGATCGCGGTCGTGGCGGTGACGCCGATCCTCGACCTCATCGTGCTCTGGTCACTCTGGCTGGGGCGCGGGATCGCCATCTGGCCGTATTTCGTGGCCTCGATGCTCCTTGACGCGGCACTTGCCGCCGCGGCGCTGGCGCTGGCGGGAAGGAAACCCCGCGACGCGTGGCTCAGCATCCCGATGAGGCTTCTCTACCGCCCCCTCCTCGGCTATGTCGTCTGGAAATGCATTTTAAAAGCCTTGGGGGGAAGTTGGGTGCGATGGTCGAAACTGGAACGCACCGCCGCCGCGATCCGGGAAAAGGAATACAGCCTTCTGCTCTCAAGGGAAAAGGCGCGGCAAGCCCGGGAAACCTCTTCTCCGTGAACCAATCCGCAATCCCCATCCTGTTGTCTGCCTGCCTGTGGATCCTTGCAGGCGTTTCCCCTTGCCGGGGCGAATCCCCGGCGAAGCCCGTTTCCAGGCTCCAAATTCCTGAGCACGGGGCCTACACCGGCGCCTACTGCGATTTTGGCGAGGGCGAGGATCATGTGACACTCGAGGCGCTCGAGCAATTCCAGGAATTGACAGGGAAGCCTCTGGCCATCGTGGCGTTCGGTTCTTTCTGGGCGCGCGGATCCTTTCCCTCCGAGAAAGTGAAGCTGGTGTGCGCTTACGGGGCGGTGCCGCTACTCTTCTGGTCCCCGTGGGATGAACCCTTCGACCAGAACCGGGGGCCGGATCGATTCTCCCTCAGGGAGATTCTCGCCGGGAAATGGGACGCCTACATCGACTCGTGGGCCGACGGGGCGGCGAAGGTTCCCTCGCAGTTCTTCGTCTCCTTCGCCTGCGAGATGAACGGAACCTGGTTTCCCTGGTCCGGTTGGTTTTACGGCAAGGGGCCGCGTGATCCGGTCACGCCCAAGAAGCCCGGAAAAAACTCCGGTGCCATCGCCAAGCTGACGGGAGCGGACAGCACCCCCGAAAGCAGTTGGTTCGGCAAGGGAGACATCAAGAACCCCGCCACATGGGAAGGTCCCGAGACCTACAAGAAAGCCTGGCGTTACGTCGTCGACCGGGTGCGTGCGCGTGGGGCGACCAACGTGCTTTGGGTCTTTCAGCCCAACAACTACTCCGACCCTCCCGGTTTTATCTCATGGAACCAGCCCGACGCCTATTACCCCGGATCAGCGTATGTCGACTGGCTCGGGCTCAGCGTCTACGGCAAACAGACCAACAACAAGGAGGATGACCAGTGGTGCGGCTTCGCGAAACTCCTCGAATGGCCCTATGCGGAGATCTGCCGCCTCGATCCCGAGAAGCCGATCATGCTTGCCGAGTGGGGCGTTGCGGAATCCCATCAACCCGGCGAGGACAAGGGCGCCTGGATCAAGGAGGCCTTCGCCACCATGAGCGGCGGCAACTACCCGAGGCTGAAAGCCGCGGTCTTCTGGCATGAACGATGGCAGAATTCGGACGATTCCTACAGCAACCTCCGGGTCAATTCCTCGAAGGGCGCCCTCAAGGCCTACCGGGAGGGTGTTGCCCAACCCTTCTGGCTGGGCCGCCCGCAGTGGGGCGGGGCCGCGCCGGGGAACCGTTAACGAGCGGTTTTTGCTCTCAGCATCGGGAACGTGTTGATGCAGGGGTTTTGACCATCGGGGTTCCTCCGGTTAGTCTCCACGGATGCGCATGATCTCCTACAAAGACCGCGGCTTTGCCCGGGCCGTGGCGGCACTCAACCGTCAGGCCGAACCGCTCGCCGAGGTTCGCGAGACCGTTTCCGAAATCATCTCTTCCGTGCGTGAAAAAGGGGATGCCGCCCTGATCGGTTATTCCGTGAAGTTCGGGGGGCCGAAACTCACTCCGGCAAAGATCCGCGTGACTCCCGCGGAGATCAAGAAAGCCCGCGCATCGGTTGCGCCGGACGTGAGGAGCGCGCTCGTCTCATCGATTGCCAATGTCACTGCCTTTGCCCGAAAAAGCCTCCGCAAAAACTGGTCAATGAAGAACGCCCAGGGGGCGGTTGTCGGCGAGCGCTTCGACCCGCTTCCCCGTGTCGGACTCTATATTCCGGGAGGCACGGCGCCTCTGGTCTCAAGTGCCATCATGACCTGCGGCTTCGCGAAGGCGGCCGGGGTTCCCGAAATCGTGGCGGTGACACCAGCCTCCGCCGACGGAGGCGTGGCACCCGCCCTTCTGGCCGCCCTCGACTTCTGCGGGGCCACCGAGATTTACCGTGTCGGCGGTGCACAGGCCGTCGCCGCCCTTGCCTACGGCACAAAGACGATCCGACCCGTGACGAAAATCTTCGGCCCCGGCAATGCCTATGTCGTCGAGGCGAAGCGCCAGGTCTTCGGTCGTGTCGGGATCGACCTGCTCCCGGGCCCGAGCGAGGTGCTCGTGATTGCCGACGCCAAGGCCAATCCGGTCTGGATCGCGGCCGATCTCCTCGCCCAGTCGGAGCATGGGGCCGGCAGCGTCGTCATCCTGCTGAGTGATTCCGACACAGTGATCGCCTCCGTGCGGAAGGAAATCGCGCGTCAGTCACGGCTCTCCACCCGGCCCGAGCATCTTGCCAAGGCGATGGCGAATGCCGTGCTCGTCCGCGTCCGCGATCTGAACCAGGCCGTGGAGATCGCCAACGGCTTCTCCGCCGAGCATGTCTCCCTTGCCGTTCGAAAGCCGGATGCCCTTGCCGCAAAGCTCAACTCCACGGGCGGGATTTTCCTCGGCGACATCTCGCCGGTGGCTGCCGGTGACTTCCTTGCCGGCCCGAGTCATGAACTCCCGACGGGCGGGGCGGGAAAGGCCTTTGCGGGACTCACCGCGGAGCAGTTTCAGCGCCGAACCAGTCTGGTCCGCTACGATGCGGCATCGCTCAAGAAGTCGCTCCCAATCATCGAGACCTTCTGCGCCGTGGAGGGACTCGACGCCCACGGGCGCTCGGTCTCGTTGCGAGTCGCAAAGTAGGAAAAGGAAATGTTCTGGAAATCCCGCACCCGCGAGTTCGATCTCTCGGTGCGCGGGTTGATCGTTGGCATCGTCAATGTCACACCCGATTCCTTTTCCGACGGGGGGAAGCACCTTGACCCCGAAAAGGCTGCCGAACACGGGCTGAGGCTTCTTGCCGAGGGCGCCGATCTTCTCGACGTCGGGGGGGAATCGACACGACCGGGATCCCTGCAAGTCGCGGAAGAGGAAGAGCTGCGGAGAGTCGTTCCGGTCGTGGAGGCGCTGCGGCGCGTCACCGACGCACCGATCTCGATCGATACGTCCAAGGCCCCCGTTGCGGAGGCTGCCGTGGCCGCTGGAGCAGACGTCATCAACGACGTAACCGCCCTGACCGGAGACCCCCGCATGGGGGCGGTGGCGGCAAGAACCGGGGCCGGTGTCATCCTGATGCACATGCAGGGGAACCCCGAGACCATGCAACTTGCCCCGGCCTACCCGGAAGATGATGTGGTCGGCTCCGTGGCAAAATATCTTTCAGACCGCCGCGAAGCCGCCCTAGGCTTTGGCGTGGACGCCGCCGCCATCATCCTCGACCCCGGCCTTGGTTTCGGGAAAACCGTGGCGCACAACCTCGCCTTGATCCGCGGGCTTCCTAGGTTTACTGAACTTGGTTCACCGATGCTGATCGGTCACTCTCGAAAATCGTTTCTCGCCGCGATTCCGGCAAACGGCAACGGGGAGAGTGACGCTGATAGACTCGCTCCCGGAGTCGCTCTTACTGCTCTCGCCCGCCAACTGGGGGCGAGACTCTTCCGCGTTCACGAGCCGGCACCCCATCGGGCGGCGCTCCGCGCGACCGAGGCACTCTTCTCCGGGGAGATGACGGCATGAGCGCGTTCTTTTCATCGGCACTTTCCCTCGTGCGTGACTATTGGACCTCGGGGATGGAAATCCTGATCCTCTCGGCAATCCTCTATTACATCTACCTCTACCTGCGCGGCACCCGCGGGGCGCGTATCCTGATCGGGCTGGCGCTGGTCTTTCTCTCGCTGACGTTCATCTCCCAGCTTCTAGACCTTGCGGTGCTCGGCTGGTTGCTCAAGAGTTTTTCGGTCTTTCTGGCGATCGCCCTGGTGGTCATCTTCCAGCCGGAACTCCGCCGGGCGCTCAATGAGCTGGGAAGTCACCGCTTCTTCACAACAGCCCTGCAACGCCGCGAGGAGATCGAAGAGATCACCGACACGGTATTCGACCTCTCCAGCAAGGGGTTCGGCGCCTTGATCGCGCTCGAACGGGACATCGCGTTGGATTCCGTCTCCGAAAGCGGCGTCGCCCTCGATGCGGCGTTTTCCAAGGAGCTGCTGCTGACCATCTTTCAGCCCAAGACGGTCCTGCACGACGGCGGCGTGATCGTCGGTAATGACAGGATCATCGCAGCGGGATGCATCTTCCCGCTGACACAGCGCGATGACCTTGACCGGACACTCGGCCTCCGCCACCGCGCCGGCCTGGGGCTTTCGGAGGAATCCGACACGGTGGTCATCGTGGTCTCCGAAGAGAGCGGGCAAGTTTCGATTTGTCACTCGGGGGCCATTGAGCGCAACCTCAACGTCGAGCGGTTCAGGAAGCGTCTCTCCCAACTCCTGCTCCGCGAGGAAAATCATGCGACGACTTCTGCTTCACAACTGGAAGGAGAAACTGCTCTGCCTCCTTCTGGGGGGGGCGCTCTGGTATCTCATTCATCAAAACCTGGGTCCGGCCCCGGAGCGCAGCCCGCGGTCCCGAGGGAATCCTGAGGGGAGCGCCCCCAAGTCCAACGTCGTCAAGACCAGGGGGAAGTAACGTTTCGCAATCATGTCCGGACGCAGACTCTTTGGTACGGACGGGATCCGTGGTGCGGCGAACCGGCATCCGGTGACACCCGAGGTCGCCCTGCGACTGGGTCGCGCAGCGGGTTTTCTTCTGAGGCGCGGGGGTGCCGCGCGGCCCCGGTTCGTGATCGGCCGCGACACGCGCCGATCCGGCGCGATGCTTGAGGCGGCGCTGGTGGCAGGCCTTCATTCCGTCGGGGCCGATGCGTTGCTTGCCGGCGTTGTTCCGACCCCCGCCGTGGCCTGCCTCGTGAAGGAGTTGGGGGCCGCGGGAGGCGTCGTGATCTCAGCATCCCATAATCCCGCGGAGGATAACGGGCTCAAGCTCTTCGGCGGGGACGGCTACAAGCTTGATGACGCGCTGGAGGAACGGCTGGAAGCCCTGATCCTTACCGAGGAGATCGATGCCGTGAGAGCAGGCGGAGGGGATGTCGGGATCTCCGAACCGATTGCCGATGCGGCGCTGCGATACGGCGCGATCGCCCGGTCAAGCGTTCCCGGCATGTCGCTCCACGGGATGAAGATCGCCGTCGATTGCGCCAACGGAGCCTCGTTCCGGACAACTCCGGACGTGCTGCGTGCACTCGGGGCAACGCTCTCGGTCTTCCACGCCGATCCCGACGGTTTGAATATCAATGAGGGGTGCGGAAGCACCCGTTCCGAAGAGATCAGCCGACTGGTCAAGGAGACCCGCGCCCAGATCGGCATTTCGCATGACGGGGATGCCGACCGCCTCGTGCTTTGCGACGAGACGGGTGAGGTTGTCGATGGCGACGAAATTCTCGCGATGACCGCGCTTGATGCGATCAAGCGCGGCACTCTGGCGGCCAGGACGCTGGTCGCCACCGTCATGAGCAATTTCGGCCTCGATGAATCGATCGCCGCCGCCGGGGGCAAGGTTGTCCGGACAGCCGTCGGCGACCGCTACGTGGTCGAGGCGATGAGGCGGGGGGATTTCTCCATCGGCGGCGAACAGAGCGGGCATCTCATCTTCCGCGATCACGGCACGACGGGGGATGGATTGATTGCCGCCCTTCAGGTTCTCCGGATCATGACGGAAAGTGTTCGTCCGCTCAGCGAGCTTCGCCGCTGTCTCAAAAAATACCCGCAGGCCCAGCGCAATCTCCGCGTGAAGGAGAAGCCGCCGATAGAATCGCTCAAAGAGGTTTCGTCGCTGGTCAAGGAAACGGAGGCGGCATTGGCCGGAAAAGGCCGCGTTCTCCTGCGCTATTCAGGAACCGAGCCGAAAGTGAGACTTTTGATCGAAGGCCCCGACGATGCAATGATCAACGTGGCCGCCGATAAGATTGCCTGGGCACTGACGGCTGCGATTGGTGGATAAGTGGGCGGCTTGATCTCGGACCCATCCCATGGCGATGCCGGTTCCTTATGAGCCGTGGCAGGGCCGCACCCCTTCCTGATTATTTCCCCAGGCCCGACCGAAGATCCTGAATCCAGACGTAGAGCCACGCCGCAGCACGGCCACAGAATTCGAAAAACTCTTGGGCGTTTCTGGCAAGGCTCTCGCCATAGCCGCTCCAAGTCCCGGGCCGACTCGTCGCGAGCAGGAGTGCCGTGATGATCAGCAGATTGAGGAGGTAAATCACCATCAACGAAAAGAAGGTGCCCCCGTATTGCAGGTCGGGCTGTCCCTTGGTGATCAGCAGGAAGGTAAAGACCAGATGAAAGGCCAGAGTCATTCCCACGATCAGGAAGAACACCCAGCGGAACGACTCGACACCCGCGGCCAGACGGCTTCCTTCGTGCATCCAATCAATCATTCTGGCCGAGACGGCGAGCACGCCGTAGAGGGTGGCGGCCAGAACGCTGTAAATCGGGAAGAAATAAGGGGAGAGGATGATCCAGGTATTCACACGGTCCGTCAGCACATGCCCCCCATGGAGGCTGACATGGAAGTGATCGGCCACCTTGCCCCCGAAGAGCTTCACCCAGAGCGCGTGCGTGACTTCATGGCCGAAGACATAGGGAAGCATCAGGGTTTTCCGGGGAATCACGGCGAAGAGAATGCCGAAGAGAAGCAGGCCCGCCGCAAAACACCCGAAGGATTGGCTCGCGAGAAGCCCGTTGCGAACGGACAGCGTGAATGCCTGCAGAAAGCTCTCCGTCAGAACCAAGGAGAGGGGTGCCAGGGCCACGCCAACAAGAAACTTGAGAAGTTGCCTGTTGGCGGAGTTGCACGACGGCCCGGAAGAGGAATCCGTTTTCTCCGGAACAACGGAATCGGTGGAAGGAGGTTCCTTTGCCAAAGAATCCAAGTCGGGGAAGAGTTCTCCTCCGCGGCTCATGGCCTCCGAGCGCACGCGCGTTGTGCGCTTGATCCTGGTCGGCGACCCTTCCCTACTTCGCGCCGTGTCGCCGCCGCTCTGGGAGGAGTTGCGGCGAGGCACGTGGCGGAGAGAACGACTAGGCGCGGCCCATGTAGGCGCCGGTACGGGTGTCGACCTTGACGATCTCGCCCTCCTTGATGAAGAGGGGAACCTGGATGACCTTGCCGGTCTCCAGCGTTGCGGTCTTCATGACATTGCTGGCGGAGTCGCCCTTCACCCCCTCGGGGGATTCGGTGACCTTGAGATTGGCGGAAGCGGGGAGATCGACGGAGACGGCGCGTCCCTCGACGTAGAGGATCTCAACCTGCATGTTCTCCACGAGAAAGTCCTTGGCGTCGCCGATGAGATCACCCTGCAGGGTGATGGTCTCGAAGGTGTCGGGATCCATGAAGTGGTACCCCTCCTGATCGGAGTAGCTGAAATCGAGCTTGGTGCGCTGGACATCGACGAGGTCGACCTTTTCCGTCGAGGCGAAGCGGATGTCGGCCGACTTGCCGGTGCCGATGTAGCGGATGATGAGCTGGACGAAGGCGCGGAGGTTGCCCGGGGTGCGGTGGGCGACTTCAAGGACGATGGCGGCATTGCCGTTGTACTTGATGGCCATTCCCTTGCGAAGGTCGTTTGCGAGTGCCATTGGGGTGATGTGGAGGGTGGGGTTTAAATGAGTTTGAGCCGGGAGAGATCCTGGGAATCGACCACGCCGAGGGGCTTCCCATCGGCATCCGTGACCACGAGATCGTCTATGCGGTGCTGTTCTAGCACCACGAGGACCTCGGCGGCAAGTTTGTCGGCGTTGATGGTCACCGGATGGGCGGTCATCACCTCGCCCACAGACCGAGTGCCGATCATGGGGTCCGAGGGGAAGCGACGCGCAAAATCGCCGTGAGTGAAGATGCCGGCCAGCCGGCCGTTGCCCTCCACGACGAGCGCGGCCCCCGACCGTTTGGCGGTCAGGATTTTCAGCACCTCGATCACCGGATCGGTGGCCTTCACCACCGCGGATTCCTCGCCACCCCTCATGATGTCGCGGACGCGAAGCAGGAGGGATCGGCCGAGATTGCCTCCGGGATGGAAGCGGGCGAAGTCATCGCGCGTAAACCCCCTCTCCTCCAGCAGCACCATGGCCAGGGCGTCGCCGAGCGCCAGCATCACCGTGGTGCTGGAGGTGGGGGCAAGATTATGAGGACAGGCCTCCTGGGAAACGGAGACATCAAGGACGATGTCGCTGGCCTTGGCCAGCGAGGATGAGGGGCTGCCGGTCAGGGCGATCATCTTCACATCAAAGCGGGCCAAGGCCGGAAGGACCCGGAGGAGTTCCTCCGTCTCGCCGCTGTAACTGAGGGTAAGGATGATGTCCCCGTCGGAGACGACGCCGAGATCGCCGTGGAGAGCATTGAGGGAATCAAGCACAACCGAGGGCGCCCCGGTGCTGGTGAGGGTGGCGGCGATTTTTTCGCCGATGTGCCCCGACTTGCCGACGCCCAGAACGACGATTTTTCCCCGCCGTTCCACGGCCTCACGCAGGAGTTGCACGGCATGCGTGAACGTTGCATCCAGACGCCCGGCCAGGCGCTCCAGTTCGTTGGTTTCGATCGAAAGAACGCGTCGGGCGCGTCCAAGGGTATCCATCCGTTCAGTCTGAACGGAAGGGATCTCTTGTTCAACGCCGAAGACAACGCCCCCAAAGTGCCCGTACGGAGATTCGGCAGGCTTGCCCCGGACCGGACACCACGGCTAATGTGCAAGGATGAACGGTTTGTTCTTCCGACTCTTTGTCACTGCGGCGGCCCTGCTTGCAGTTTGCACTTCCTTTGCCCAGCAGCAGGCCAACCCCGATGCCGGGTTCATGGCTCCCAAGCCGAAGAAGACCAAGGTCGAGGCGGCCACGGTCGGGAAGGCCTCCCCCTATGAGGTTGCCGGCGTGGCGGCTCAGGCCGTCAAGCTGAAGAAGCCGCTCGAACTGATCAACCCGCTCGCCCCCGAGAAATACGGCGACGGCAGCCAGGATGTGTCCTGGGATCCCGACAATCCGGAGAAGCCCAAGGGCATCATCCTGCTCGGGATCCAGTGGTGACGCGAAATCCGCGCCCCGCGGTTTCCGCGCCCTCCTGCTTCATGGTAGCGAGTCCTCCCGGGATCCCGTGAGATGAAGGCCTACGTCATCAACCTCGACTCGGCGACCCAACGTTGGGATCACATGCAGCGGGCCTTTGCTGCAAGTTCCCTCCAACTGGTCAGGGTGCCTGCGGTGATCGGCAAGAATCTTGTCCTGCCGATATCAGAATTCGACGAGGAAAAGTTCCGAAAACGCCACGGCCGCAACACGAACATCTTCGAGGTGGCCTGCTACCTGAGTCATGTGAAGGCGATGAAAGCGTTTCTGGATTCTGGGGAAACACACGCGCTGATCTGCGAGGACGACCTGTATCCCCAACCCGGTCTGGAGGGCCTGCTGGAGGCCCTGATGACCCTGTCGGGGTGCTGGAACATGGTGCGCCTCGCGGGGCTGAAACTCGGGAATCCTCTCCGGATCGCCGATCTTGGCGACGGCTACACGCTGACACTCCCGTTTCACCGCTTCAAGGGAACGGGCGCCTACCTGATCGACCGCAAGGCGGCCGAGGCCTTGGTGAGGGGACTGCTGCCGATGTGGCTCCCTTACGACCACGCCCTCGACCGGGAGTGGATTCACGGCTTCTCGGTCGCCTCGGTGGCCCCTTTCCCGATCTCCCAGACCGAGGAGGAGTTTGCCAGCGACATTCAGGGCAACGCCCAGCGGCGCCTCCCCTCCGCGCTGCGATGTCGATGGACCTATCCTTACCAGATCGTGAACGAAGTCTCCCGATGGTTCTTCCGGGGACTTCGCGCCGCACAACTGAAGCGGCCATTGACTCGGGACGGAGCAACTCGCTGAACTCCCGGGCAACGATTTATGGATACGAGCGCAGCCAGTAAAATTTCGGGCACATTCAGGCGAATTGCCCACCAATTCCGCCCCGGCGGCGACATTGAGACGTTTCTGAGCCGCATGGGGGGATGGGTTCTGCTCGCCTTTGCTTTTGCCTACTACGGATACTACTGCCGAGTCTGGCCGGGTCCCGGCGGAGAAGGGGGGGTCGTGGCCCTTGTATCCCAAAGGCTTCTCGAAGGGCAACGCCCCATCGTTGATACCTTCATCGGCTACAACGTCCTCTGGTTTTATCCCGTGGTCGGGCTCTTCAAGTTGATGGGCCCGAACTACCTCGGGATGAGGCTGTTTTTCTTTCTCCTCTGCATCATCACCGGCCAACTCTCCTTCCGCCTTGTGCTGAAGTGTACGGGGCGTGCATGGATCTCCCTCCTTGCGGGTTTGCTCGTGGTCTTGGTTCCGGGGCAGACCTACCGCAACTACATGCCCCTTCTGGTCGTCTTGAACATGACGACGTTTCTTTCCGCCTACGTTCTTTCCGCCTCTCGTGTCAGCAACAGGCTTCTCTGGATGGCCGGATCAGGAGTAGCTCTGGGGATTGCCTATCTCGTCCGAGTGGATGTCGGTTTTTTTCTCTCCTTCATCCTGTTGGGTCTGATTGTTGTCTTTCCTTTCGGAAGCCGAAGCCACGCCATTCTGTCGCACCGCGTCCTCATCGCGACCGCCGGGCTGATCCTCGCTCTTTCAGGGCTTTTTCTGACCCACCTTCCCGTCTATCTGGATGCCTCCGAGCGCGGATTCGGCGCAGAGTTTGCAGCCCAGTATCGGCAGTGGCCGGACCTGATTGGCTATTATGGGAACAAGGTGCTGAATTCCACCCGCGACATCATTGTCAAATACACCAAGGCCTCTTTGCAAAAGCCTCACCCCCGGAATACGGATGCCGATGCCGCTGGCACCCCTTCCCCCGGTAGCGCCGGGGCGCCAACCGAGGCGACGCCCCTGCCCGCCATCAAGAGCATCAAGATCAGCAAGGGCGCCCATGAGCGAAAATCACTCGATGCCCCCCAGGCGAGGGACAAATTGCTTGCCCTTAATCTCTACCTGCCGATCCCCGTCTCGTTGATGCTTCTTACGGGTTCGCTTGTCGCGTGGTTCCGAGCCCTGTGGTTTTCGGATGATCGGTCAGCCCGTTCGTCGCTGACCCTGATGACCAGCCTGGGATGCTCTCTGGTTCTCTTTCCCCAATATTTTTTCTGGCAGCCGAACATGGTACACCTGAGCGAGTTCATGGTCCCGATGACCCTCACGATCATCATGTCCTGTGCGGTTGCGGCTGGTTTGTGGAAACGGTCCGGGAAGTTGATCCGTATCTTTTTTTTGCTGTATCTTGCCGTTTCTTCCACTGCACTGGTTCTCTACTACATCAACGGGTGCCAGTCTGGTGGTAGCGGTGGAATCGCCGTCTCCTTGCACAAGGATTTTGAGTTCCGGGGCGCAAACGGAGTGCATGTCAAAATGAACTCCCAGGAGTTTGAGGAGAATTCCGCCATCTTCAAGATCATCACCGCCGTCTCCTCCCGCGGGGAGTATGTGATCTGCTATCCCTATCATCCCGAGATCAATTTCATGACCGACCGGCCGTCGTATGAACAGAATGTCTATGCGGACAATGATATCCCCGGGAGTCGATTCTATCGGGAATTGGAGAGGAATGTTGAGAGGCACCATCCCGTGGTGTTTATCGTGAATAATTGGGATATCAACGGCACCGAGGATTCCCGTTTCTACAACTGGGCTTGGGAAGCCTACCGATACATCACTTCCAACTATTCCCTTGCTTACCAGCATGGCAATTTCGAGGTCTATGTCCGGCCCGACCGGGTGAACCGTATTCCGAAGGAGTTCCGCGCGCAGGCAAAAGCATCCCTTGAGAAGGCTTCCGAATGACTCCGATCAGTGGATTCGCTTGCACGCTTGGAAAATCGTCTCGATAACTCTCTGCCCCTAGTTGTCCCATGAAAAAGACTCCCGCACCCGCTTGGACCGAAACGGCCGTCGTCTACGAGATTTACCCGCAGACATTTTACGACTCGAACGGCGACGGTATCGGCGACCTGCAGGGCATCATCGCCAAACTCGATTACGTCCGGAGCCTCGGCGCCGATGCCATCTGGCTCAATCCGTTTTACACCTCGCCGATGAAGGATGCGGGCTACGACGTGGCCGACTTTTACGGCGTGCATCCGCGCTATGGCAACCTTGACGATGCCCGCCGTCTTTTTTCCGAGGCCCATGCCCGCGGCCTCCGGGTGTTGATCGATTTCGTACCGGGTCACACTGCGGCGGAACATCCATGGTTCCAGGCTTCCATTGAAGGCCGGGAGCCGTTCAGGGACTGGTATGTCTGGACACACAGCGCCTGGGCCGACGGCGGGGAAGCATGGCGCGCCAAGATGGTTCACGGAATGACGGCACGCGACGGGAATTACCTCTGCAATTTCTTCGCGCACCAACCGGCGTTGAACTACGGTTTCGCCCAACCGGACCAGGAATGGCAATTGCCCGTGGATCATCCGAATGTCCAGAAACTCTGGGCCGAAATGAAGAATGTGCAGCGCTTTTGGCTCGATCTCGGGGCGGATGGTTTCCGCATCGATATGGCTGGATCGATCATTCGTCAGGACTCGCGGCACAAAGCCATCCGCCGTTTTTGGCGGGAGTGTCGTGAGGAAATCTGGGAGGCTGACGGACGACGGGATGTATTTACCGTGGCGGAATGGAGTTGGCCCAAGGCGGCGTTGAGCGGCGATGGTTTGCATGCGGATTTTCTGCATTGGATCCCGTCCTACAGCACCCTGTTCCGTGCGCCCGACGGCAAAGCCTTCTTTCATCGCAAAGGCCAGGGCGACATTTCCGCGTTCCTCAAGGACTACCTCGAACACTATGAGACGACGCGGGGGTGCGGCCACATCTGCATTCCGCTCGGTAATCACGACCTGTCGCGAATCAACGACGGCCAGTCCGAATCGCGTGAATTGCAACTCGTCCATGCCTTCCTGCTATCCATGCCGGGCGTTCCCTTTCTCTACTATGGTGACGAAATCGGCATGCGACAACTGCCCGATGTGCTTCCCACGCGGGAAGGATGCTATCCGACGCGTTCCGGGGCGCGCACGCCGATGCAGTGGTCGGACGAGCCCAACGCCGGTTTCTCCACTGCGCCGGCCGCACATCTTTGGTCTCCGGTTGATTCCGCCCCGGACGCGCCCAACGTGGAAAGGCAGGAAAAAGACCCGGGGGCGCTGCTGCACCTCATTCGTGAACTCATTGCGGTTCGCCGTCGCGAGCCGGCGCTGCGCGCCTCGGCGGCTTTCACGCCGGTCTTTGCCGAACCCAACACCTATCCGTTGATCTTCGCGAGGGGCGAAGGTGACGACATGGCGCTCCTGGTATTCAACCCGGCGGACCGCGTGGTCGAAGGTCAAATCAAGATGCCATCCATCCTGGCCCACCGCGCAGTCGGTCACCAATTTTTCGGCGCCGGGGAGGTCAGCCTCAAGATCAAGGGCGATCGGTTAACCTATCGCGCCGATGGCATCAGCTTTTCCGGGTTTCGGATTGGACTGAAACCATGATCAAAATTGTTCCATGCCGGGACGACATCCGGTGGTGCGAATTGTTCCGGGATAAGGAGGGGAAGGCCTCCCTTCGGGCCGCTTCGACCTCGTCGACGCCGATGGCCGGCATGCGATGATCGAGAGCCGGTCCCGAATACCCCTCGGGCAAAAGCCGTGGTCACAATCCGTGAGATTTCCGGACACCCGGCCCAATCTCAGTTCTCTTCGCGCCGCGTAGGGTTTACCTGGCGTGAACAGGGATGACGGTGACGGGAATCGTGGACTTTTGGAGCACGGAGGTCACCACGCTTCCGCTGAAGAGCTGATAGACCGCGCCGTGGCCGTGGGATCCCAGGACGATCATCGAGGCATGGCTCTTGTTGCCTTGCTTCAGGATCTCGTCGGTGGGCAAACCCTCCGCAACGAGGATCTCCACGGCGATCCCTTTTTCCCTGAGGGGCCGAGCCAGCTTCTCCAACTGTCCCTTGATAAGGTCGAGATCGGGAGGCTCCACGGGAATGGGCGCCGTGATCACATCCATCGCGGCACCCACTGGGACATAGGCGGCCACGGGCTCCCAGACATTCAGGAGCGCGATCCTGGCGTTCATGCAGGACGCAAGGTCTGCGGCCCCATCCACGACTTTTTGGGAAATCGGACTGAAATCGACCGGGACGAGGAGCGTCTTCATGGGCCCAATCATGGAACGGGGTTGGTTGCCTTGCCAGTCAAATACACCCCCTTCATACTAAGCGAATGGATGATCTTTTCGGCACGGCACGGGCTTCGGATTCGCTGCCGGCCGATGCCCCTCTGGCCGCGAGAATGCGGCCCCGAACTCTGGAAGAGTATGCGGGGCAGTCCCACATCCTCGGACCCGGGAGGCTCCTGCGGCGCGCCATCGAGGCGGACCGGCTCTCCTCGATCATCCTCTACGGCCCTCCCGGCACGGGGAAGACAAGCCTGGCCGGCCTCATCGCGGCCCGCACCCAGAGCCGCTTCATCGAGTTGAGCGGCGTCGAGGGATCTGTTGCCGATATCCGCAAGGCGGTCGGGACCGCCGCCATCGAGGCGCGGAATGGGGGGCGCACACTGCTCTTCATCGACGAGATTCATAGGTTCAACAAGGCCCAGCAGGACGCCCTGCTCCCCGATGTCGAGCGGGGCACCGTGCGATTGATCGGGGCGACGACCCAGAATCCCTTCTTCTCCATCAACAGCCCTCTGGTTTCACGGTCGCAAATCTTCCAGCTCCAGCCGCTCTCCACGGAGGATCTCGTTGCTCTCGAACATCGTGCCGTGGCCGACAAGGAACGGGGGCTCGGCACTCTCCCGATCGATCTCGAGGAGGGGGCCGCGCGGCATCTCGCCACCGTAAGCGACGGCGACGCCCGCAAGTGCCTGAATGCCCTGGAAATTGCCTCCCGCACCACGCCGTTAGGCCCCGATGGCAGGATCCGGATCACCCTCGCTGTGGCCTCCGAGAGCATCCAGAAAAAGGCCCTCGTTTATGATGGCACGGGGGACGACCACTACGATACCGCCAGCGCTTTCATCAAGAGCCTGCGCGGGAGCGATCCCGACGCGGCCCTCTACTGGCTGGCCAAAATGCTCCATGCTGGAGAGGAACTGCGTTTCATCACGCGCAGACTGGTGATCTTTGCCAGCGAGGATGTGGGACTGGCCGACCCGCTGGCCCTGCCCCTGGCGATTTCCGCCCATCAGGCGGTGGAGTTTGTGGGCCTTCCCGAGGCCCGCATCACCCTTTCTCACGCAACCGTCTATCTGGCAACCGCTCCGAAGAGCAACAGTGCCTATGCCGCCCTCGGCAACGCCGAGGCAGACATCGGCGCGGGCCGCACCCTGGCTGTTCCATCCCATCTGAAAGATTCCCATTACAAGGGAGCCAAGGCGCTGGGTCATGGACAGGGCTACCAATACCCCCATGACCACGAGGGAGGGTATGTCCCGCAGGCCTACCTACCTGAGGGACGAACTTATTACACCCCGACCCGTCACGGTGCCGAGGCCCGGATCGCCGACCGCCTTGAGGCTTGGAGGCAGCAGTTTGCGGATGCCAAGGGAAAGGTGAGTGGGGATTAGAAGCTGGTTTCTGGAGGCCCTAACCGCTCCTTAAAGGGGCTGCCTCCGGCAGTCGCACTCGACTTTCCGATGGGCTCGTTTCGGCCTGACCGCTAAATGCCTGCCTAACGTCGCCGGGCTCAAGAGAAACCTTTTGACTGACTTGGCTTGCCCCTCTACCCTTTCCGTCCGCCTTGGAACGCCATTAAGCAGCGCCCTCTCGGGCGGCAACTCTCTCTATTCCATGGCTGACCAGATTTCCTATGTTTTCATCACTCCGACCGCCCTTCGGAAGGGCCGGACCGGGGGTATCCTAGGGCGCCTCATTTCCCGAAGCGGTCTCGAACTCTACACCGGTCGCGTTTTTGCCCCTTCCGCCAAGACCCTCGCTGATCTTGCCGCCACCCTTTCCGAGCAGGATCGCACCGCCGCCTACCTGAAGGCCCTGCCTGCCCGCTCCCATTCCCTTGTGGTTGTTCTCAAGGGTGAGGATGCCGCCGCCAAGGTGGCCTCCATCGTAGGCAGTGACGCCTCCATGGGTGGTCGCGGAGAGACGATCCGCGACACGTATGGTGATCTTGTCGAGAAAGACGGGCGTCCCGTTTATTTCGAACCGGGCGTCGTCGCTCCGGCAAATGCCGCCGATGCCGCCGCCGGCCTCAATCTCCTTGCCGCCGCATCCGATGCCGAGGGTGGCATCCTGGATGCCGCCGACGCGTTCTCCGGTTCAACCGAGAAGACGCTCGTCCTGATCAAACCAGACAACTTCGCCTTTCCGAGCACCCGCCCCGGCGGCGTGATCGATCTCTTTGCCCGCACCGGCCTCGCGCTGGTAGGCTTCAAGCCGTTCCACATGTCCGTGGCCCAGGGCGAGGAGTTCTACGGCCCAGTCCTTGATTTCCTCGTCGCGAAGCTGCCCGACGGCCGCGCCCAGTGGGAATCGATCGTCGCCTTCATGGCCGGCAAGCGTCCCTCCGAATGCTCCGCCGGGGAGAAGGCCGCCCCCGGCAGCCAACCCTGCGTGGCCCTGATCTATCAGGGATCCGATGCCGTCGCGAAGATCCGCGGCGCCCTCGGCCCCACCAATCCCTCTCAGGCCCCTCATGGCACGATCCGCAGGGAATTCGGCACCACCATCATGATCAACGGCGCCCACGCCTCCGACTCCCTCGAGAACGTCGCCCGCGAGACCGGAATCATCCGCCTTGAGGAGAACGACTTCAAAACCAAGGTTGCGGCCGCCCTCTAACGGCCTCGAAACAGCTTCGACATCACCGCACCGATTTTTCAGAAAACACCCAACCACCCAACACCCGCACTTCCCATGGATCTCGCAAACCGCGTCAGCGAACTCACCCCATCCCTCACCCTCGCCATCGACAGCAAGGCCAAGGCCCTGCGTGCCGAGGGCGTGGATGTCTACAGCTTCGGAGCCGGAGAGCCCGACTTCGACACGCCCGAGCACATCAAGAAGGCGGCCATCGACGCCCTGAACGCCGGCTTCACCAAGTACACCCCCAGCTCCGGAACCCCCGAACTCCGCGCCGCCATCAGCGAGAAGTTCAAGCGTGACAACAGCCTCGACTACAAGCCCTCTGAGATCATCGTCAGCAATGGCGCCAAACAGAGCTGCTTCAACGCCATCATGGCCGTCTGCGGCGAAGGTGACGAGGTCATCATCCCGGCCCCCTACTGGCTGAGCTATCCCGACATGGTCCGCCTCGCGGGTGCAGAGCCCGTGATCGTCCAGACCACCCAGGAGAAAGACTGGAAGATGACCCCCGCCCAGTTCGAGGAGGCGATGAGCCCCCGCACCAAGATGGTCATCATCAACTCCCCCGGCAACCCGACGGGTTCCGTTTACACCAAGGAGGAGCTTCGCGCCCTAGTCGAGGTGGCCGCCGACGAGGAGATCACCATCCTCTCCGACGAGATCTACGAGAGCCTTACCTACGACGGCGCCGAGCATGTCTCCGTGGCCTCCCTGACCCCCGAAGCGAAGGATCTCACCATCACCGTCAACGGCTTCAGCAAGGCCTACGCAATGACCGGATGGCGTCTCGGCTATCTCGGAGCCCCCGAAAAGATCGCCAAGGCAATCGATTCCATGCAGAGCCATGCCACCTCCGGCCCCTGCTCCTTCGCCCAGAAGGGGGGCCTCGCCGCCCTCACCGGCAGTCAGCAGTGCGTCGCCGACATGCGTGAGGAATTCAATATCCGCCGCGAGTACATGTTCGAACGCCTCTCCGCAATCCACAACGTCACGGCCGTGAAGCCCAAGGGCGCGTTCTACATGCTGGCGAACATCTCCAAGCTCGGCATGACCTCCACAAACTTCGCCGACCGCATCCTCAGCAAGGCCAACGTCGCCGTCGTTCCCGGCATCGCCTTCGGCGACGACCGCGTCGTCCGCCTCAGCTACGCGACCGGCCTTGATGTCATCAAGCCCGGCCTCGACCGCTTTGAGGACTTTTGCAAGACCCTCTAAGGAAACGCGCTACCAAGAGGTCTCTCATCATGACTTCCCGGAAGGCCGTCCGCCCGCAAGCGGACGGCCTTTCCCTTTATCTGGAACGGCGTCGGAAGCTGGTGGAGCAGGCACTGGCCCGCGCCGTGCCCGCGGCGTCCGTCCGCCCCGCGACCATCCACCAGGCAATGCGCTACAGCCTGCTGGCGGGCGGCAAGCGCCTGCGCCCCATCCTCGCGCTGGCCGCCGCCGAGACATGCGGCGCCAAGGATCCGACGGGTGTCCTCCCCGCCGCCTGCGCTGTGGAGCTGATCCACACCTACTCGCTCATCCATGACGATCTTCCCTGCATGGATGATGACGCCCTACGCCGCGGGCAACCGACCTCGCACAAAGTCTTCGGGGAGGGAGTGGCCGTTCTTGCCGGTGATGCCCTGCTCACCCAAGCCTTTGACCTGCTCGGAAAAATCAAGGCGCCCAAGCGGTATCATCTTTCGGTTTTTCTGCAGGAAACCGCAAAGGCTGCGGGAAGCCTCCAGCTGATCGCGGGCCAGGTGGCAGACCTGGAAGCTGAGGGTAAAAAGCTTTCGATTGCGGATGTCCGCTACATCCATGAGCGCAAGACCGCCGCGATGATCGTCCTCTCGCTGAGGCTCGGTGCCATGACTGCCAACGCCACGCCCTCGCAACTCAATGCACTGACGGAATTCGGCGAGGCGCTCGGCCTCGCCTTCCAGATTCTCGACGACATCCTCGATGTGACGGCGACGAGCGAACAACTCGGCAAGAGTGCCGGGAAGGATCTGAAGGCCGCGAAAGCTACTTACCCCGCCGTGATCGGCCTCGAGGCTTCGCGGAAAGAAGCCCTCCTTCTCACGAAAAAGGCCCACACCTCCCTGAAGATTTTCGGCACGAAGTCCTCAAGGCTCGCCCAGATGGCGGATCACCTGCTGGGGCGGGCTTTTTAGGCGAATCCCGTGCTGGCAGAAGGGGCATCAAAACGCGATAACGTTTCCTGAGACAATGGCCTTCACCCAAAAGCTTTACCGCAAGCTGGTCCTCGATGCTTTCTCCCGTGCCCGACGCGGGGAGCTGAAGTTCACGATGCCAGGTGGTTCCCGCCGCCTCTTTGGCGGGCTTGGCAAGGAACTGCAGGCGGGGTTAACCGTCCTAGACGAGAACTTTTACCGCCGCTGCGTCCTCTTCGGGCCGATCGGCTTTGCCGAGTCCTACCTCGCCGGGGAATGGGAAACGGAGGATCTGACGAGCACCCTGGCATGGTTCATCCTCAACGGCGATTACCTGTCCGGGATCCGGACCAAGGAATCCCAGGCTCCCGGCGCTTTTGATCTCCTGGGCCTCCTGAACCGCATCGGCCATGCGCTTCGTCCCAACAGCAAGCGCAAGAGCCGTGACAACATCAGCGAGCACTACGATCTGGGAAACGATTTCTTCAAGCTCTGGCTCGATCCGACCATGACCTACTCCGCGGCCTATTACGACCCGCACGACCTGACGCTGGAGCAGGCACAGCGGATGAAATGGGAACGCCTTTGCAGGAAGCTTCAACTCCTTCCCCATGATATGGTGCTCGAGATCGGATGCGGTTGGGGTGGCTTTGCCATCCATGCCGCAAAGAACTACGGCTGCCGCGTGACCGCCGCGACGATCAGCGAGGAGCAGTTCCGCGAGGCGGCGGCCCGTGTCGAGCAAGCCGGGGTCTCCGATCTCGTCGAGGTCATCTTCTGCGATTACCGTGATCTCGCGGGGAGGTTCGACAAGATCGTCTCCATCGAGATGCTCGAGGCAGTCGGCGACCGCTATGTGGAGACCTTCTTCGGGAAGGTGGCGGATCTTCTCGCGCCACGCGGCCTGCTCGGGCTCCAGATGATCCTCTGTCCCGACAACCAGTACCCGATCCTGCGCGACGGCGTGGACTTCATCCAGAAGCACATCTTCCCGGGGTCCCTTCTCCTGTCGATGCGACGGATCACCGAGGCGATGAACGCCACCGGAGACCTGAACCTTCTCGATTACGAGGACATGACCCCTTTCTATGCCCGCACGCTCAAGGAGTGGCGGAAGGCTTTCCTGACGGCGTTGCCGAAAGTCAAGGCGCAGGGATACGATGAGGCATTCATCCGCAAGTGGCTCTACTATCTCTGCTACTGCGAAGCCGGCTTCGGAACGCGTCACATCTCGGTGGCGCAGGCGGTCTACACGCGACCCGACAATCTCGACATCCATTCCCCTGCCTACGATCTGGGACACCATCGGGAGCGTCCGGTTTTCAAACACTTTTCGGCGCTCCTAATTCCATGACGGGGATGTGGATGCTCTTTCTGATGGGCCTGGGTCTTTCGTGCCTGATGATGGCGCTGGTCTGGCTGATGGCGGTCCGCATCAACAATGCAGGCATCGTCGACATCGCCTGGGCACTGGGCTTCGCCCCGCTCGCTCTCCTCTACCGCATCTTTGGCGACGGGGAACCCGCGCGCCAGAATCTGGTCACGCTGATGGTCGTGATCTGGAGCCTGCGGCTTGGGGGTCATCTCTGGAAGCGGGTCATGCGGCATCATCCCGAGGAGGATGGCCGCTATCGTGAACTGCGCCTTGCTGTTCCCGGACATGAGAACTTTTTCTTTTTCTGCTTCTTCCAGGCGCAGGCAATCCTGCTGGCGTTTCTGAGCATCCCATGCCTCCTTTGCAACTTTGACCCCCGCGTTTCCATCGGCTTTACGGAATGGCTGGGGTTTTCCGTCTGGCTTGTCGCAATTGGCGGTGAAGCCCTTGCCGACCGACAACTGAACACCTTCAAAGCCAATCCTGCACATCGGGACAAAGTCTGCACAGGAGGGCTCTGGCGCTACTCAAGGCATCCCAACTATTTCTTCGAGTGGCTGGTCTGGGTGGCCTTCTTCCTCGTCGCGCTTCCTGCTCCATGGGGATGGACCATGATCGCTGCCCCCGGCCTGATGCTTTTTTTCCTCCTGCGGATCACGGGCATTCCTTACACCGAGCAGCAGTCGCTTCGCTCCAGGGGGGATGCCTACCGGGAATATCAACGCACCACGAGCCCTTTCATACCCTGGTTTCCCAAGTCGTCGTAAATTTTTATGAGCAAACTCGACACGCTTCTCTCCACGGGCATCGTTCCCGACACGCTGATCCGCTCGGGCATCCGCCATCTCCTCTCCGCCAAGCTACGCGAGGAGGGGCGCGGCGATCTTGAGGAGAGGGATTCCTGTTTCGCCGCCTTCCGTGCGGGGCTTGACGCATCCCCGATCGCCATCAACACGGCCGATGCCAACAGGCAGCACTACCAAGTACCGACCGAGTTTTACCTCAACGTCCTCGGGCCGCGCCTCAAGTACAGCAGCGGCTACTGGCCCTCGGCAAACACGACTTTTTCGGAATCGGAGGAGGCGATGCTCGAGCTCACCTGCAAAAGAGCGGGTCTCAAAGACGGGCAGAAGATCCTGGAGCTCGGATGCGGATGGGGATCGCTCACCCTCTGGATGGCCGAGCATTACCCGAACTCACCCATCACGGCCGTTTCCAACTCCTACACCCAGCGACTCCATATCGAGGCCGAGGCCCATCGCCGTGAGTTCTACAATGTCCGGGTCATCACGGCCGACATGAATGCTTTTGCCCCCCCCGAACCGGGAACGTACGACCGGGCGGTCTCGGTGGAGATGTTCGAGCACATGAAGAACTACCGCGAACTCATGAAGCGCATCTCCAGGTGGTTGAAACCCGACGGGAAGCTCTTCGTCCATATTTTCACCCACCGTGAGTTCGCCTACCACTTCGAGGGGAAGGATCCCTCCGACTGGATCACGCGTTACTTTTTCTCGGGCGGCACCATGCCCTCCCACGACTTGCTTCTCTACTTTCAGGAGGATCTGAGGATCGAGCAACATTGGAAGGTGAGCGGCCTCCATTATGCACGGACCTCCGAGGCATGGCTCCAGAACATGGATGCAAGCAGAAAAGTCCTCACCCCGATTCTGGAGAAGACCTATGGCATGCACCAGGCGGCCACATGGCGCGCCTACTGGCGGATCTTTTTCATGTCGTGCGCCGAACTCTGGGGATACCGCAACGGCGAGGAATGGCTCGTCTCCCACTATCTTTTCACGAAGTAAGCGTGCCTGCGGATTAATCTGGAAAACAAGAATCTAGCAAATGGAACGGATCAGGATTTCAGACCGCCTCTCGCGGAAAAGCCTTTTTCACCCTTCATTCTTCAGACTTCATCTTTTGTGCCCATGCCCCGCATCCTCATCCTGACCGCCGGATTCGGCGAAGGTCATAACACGGCCGCCCGTTGTATCGCCGAGGCCCTCGGGGATTATCCGGGAACGGAAGTCAAGGTGGTCGATATTTATCTGGAGACCGTGCCACGGCTCACGAAGGTGCTGCAGGCGGGCTACAGCCTTGCAATCAACAAGTATCCCTTCATCTGGAGTGCGATTTTTTCCCTGCTGGATCAACCGGGCAGGCTCGAGTCCACACTCCCGTTGGCGGGCAACCTGAGGGAAGCCACACGGCGCGTTGTGGAGGAGTTTCATCCCAATGTCATCGTCTCGACCTATCCGCTTTATGCCTATCTGCTCAGGGAACTGAAGCGGCGTGACCACGCCCCCTCCGCCGTGCCCCTGCTGACCATCGTGACCGACTCCACCGCGATCAACTCCTCGTGGTACCGGGCAGGAAGCGATTCCTTTGTCGTGGCCGATGAGGAGACCAAGACAGTGCTCCGCCGGGGCGGGGTGGAGGAAAGGTTCCTGCAGGTGCTCGGGTTTCCCGTGACACCCCGCCTTGCCTCGCTCAAGCCCCAGGAGCCCCTGATTCCTGTCACCAAGAGGCTTCTCTTCCTTCCCTCGTCACGTTCCGCACATGCCATCGCAGTCATCCGTGAACTGCAGAAACTCCCGGATACGGAGATCACGGTCGTCACCGGAAAGCTCCAGGGGCTGCATGCATCGATTGCCGCCTCCGGCATCATTGATGGCGTCAGGACTCACCTGATCGGTTGGACAGACAAGATTCCGGAACTGCTCTGCTCGCATCACCTCTACATCGGCAAGGCGGGCGGAGCAATCGTTCACGAGGCGATGGCGGCGCAATGCCCCATCCTTGTAAGCCATGTCGTTCCCGGCCAGGAGGAGGGGAATATCGAGTTGATCGAGCGGCACGATATTGGACGCCTTGCGGCTCACTACCCCAACGCTCTGGCCGCATCCGTCGAGGAGGTTTTTTCCGGGGATGCCTCCACATGGAGGCGGTGGAAAGAAAAAATCGCCTCCCTTTCCAAACCCGCGGCCAGTCGTGACATTGCCGCCGCGGTGTTGCGCGCCGCGGCCAAGTAGCCGCGTTATCGGGAACTTCTACCGTCCGGATCCGGAAGGACGCCCCAACAACTGGGCAAAATAGAGGTCATTGTTCCAGGAGGTCACGGAAACTCCCCCCACTGGAGTCCATCCCTTGGAAGTCTGGTACTTGAGATCATCGTTGAAGGGCTGCTTGAAGCCCGAAATCACCTTGTATTCCATATTTCCGCCGGAAACCGCAGGGGGCGGGTTTCCCGCCGGATCGGTAGCGGCCTGCGCCATGACTGCCGAGCCGAGAAGCAGGGAGAGGGTTATGGGAAGCGTGCGCTGGGCTAGGGATGGGGTTTTCATGGCAAGATTTGTTTTAGAATAGCTCAGGATAGCGCGCGCGCGCCAGTCCCGTCGTGCGTGCGTAGATCTCTGCGGCCCTCTCACTCGAGAGCGCATGGTCAACGATCTCACGGCAAGCCGTCATGTCGAGACTGCGGATGGCCTTCTTGACGCGGGGCACCAGTGAGGCGCTGGTGCTCAGTTCATCGACACCCAAGCCGACAAGCATGGGTGTGAACTCGATATCCCCGGCCAGTTCGCCGCAGACACCCACCCAGATCCCCGCGGCGTGGGCGGCGTCGATAACCATCTTGAGGATACGGGCGACCGCTGGGTTCGCGGAATCGTGCAGGTGGGCAATGCGCTCGTTGCCGCGATCGACGGCCATGAGATACTGGAGAAGGTCATTGGTGCCGATGCTGAAGAAATTGACCTCGCGGGCCAGCATTTCCGCCATGATTGCGGCGCTCGGAACCTCGATCATCAGGCCCAGTTCCATATCCTCCTGGAAGGCCACTCCCTTGGCACGGAGTTCCTGCGCCGCTTCGGCGAGCAGGGCCTTCGCCAGGAGCAGCTCCTCCAAACCTGATATCATCGGGAACATCATCCGGAGGTTTCCGTGAAGACCGGCCCTCAGAATCGCGCGAAGCTGGGTCTTGAAGATCTCGGGGTTGTTCAGGCAGAAGCGGATTGCCCGGCAGCCAAGAAACGGATTTTCCTCATGGCCGAGGTCAAGGCACTCCGTCGGCTTGTCCCCGCCGATGTCGAGCGTCCTGATGATGGCGCCATAAGGCGCAATGTTTTCCGCGACATGTTTGTACACGGAATACTGCTCCTCCTCGTCGGGCGGCACGGTGCGGTTGAAATAAAGGAACTCCGTCCTGTAGAGACCGATCCCTTCGGCCCCGCTTGCGGAGACCTCATCCAGCTCTTCGGGCAGTTCGATGTTCGCCGCCAACATGATGCGGCGTCCGTCGACGGTGACGGAATCGGCCTCCCTCAGGCTCTCCAAACTTTCCTCCACATGCTCCTTCTGCTCCGCAAGAACCTGGTATGCCGCGCGGGTTGAGGGCGAGGGATTGAGAAAGACCTTGCCGCTGTAGCCGTCCATCAGGACGACGCACCCGTTCTCCAGCCTGCGGCAGATTCCTTCCAGACCGACCACCGCGGGGATCCCGAGGGAGCGTGCCATGATGGCCGTGTGGGAGGTCTTGCTCCCCTTCTCCGTAATGAATCCCGCAACGTTCTCCCGGTTCAGCGTGGCGGTGTCGGAGGGGGTGAGTTCGTCCGCCACGATGATGTGGCTGCGATCGTGGCCGGCAAGCCGCTGGCCCGACTTTCCCAGCAGGTGCCTGAGCACCCTCCTGGTGACATCTTCCAGATCGATCGCCCGCTCGCGCAGATAAGGATCGTCGATGGAGGAAAGGGTCTTGATGAACTTGTGGGCAACCCCTTGGAAGACGAACTCCGCGTTGTTTTTTTCCTTCCCGATGGTCTTGATCACCTCATCGATCAAACTGGGATCCTCCAGGACAAGCAGGTGGGCATCGAAGATCCCCGCATCGTTTGCAGTCGCGGAATCGGCAAGGCGCTCCTGAAGGGTCATCAACTCCAATCGTGTTGCAAGCAAAGCCGCCTCAAAACGAGCCACTTCCGCATCCAACTCCCCCTCGTGAAGGTCTCGGAAGGGGATGGCTTCCTCTTCCAGAAAATGGATCATCACCTTCCCCTCGGCGATGCCGGGAGCCACGGCGGTACCTTGGAATGCCATTTCCTCCTCGGAGGAGGTGACATACGACGAGAGGGAATGTTTTTCGGGGCGGAAAACCACGGCCATCGGCTTACAGGAGAGCGCCTGCGGGGTCAAAGATGGAATGCGGCCGAATTAGAGCCTGACATTCCGTTGAAGCACTTCAGAAGAGAGAAAAGGGACGGCGACGTTTTCCAGCAAAAGAACGCGGAACGCTCAAAGAAAAGATGCCCAACGTTTGTGTTCGTTGTGATTTTCCGCCACCAACCCCTACGACTGCACCGGACGCTCTCGTTCTTATCGAGAGAAGGGACATGCGGAGCCGCATCAAGAACGCCCCATCATGCCAGGTCGTAACGGTCCAGGTTCATCACCTTGTTCCAAGCCGCCACGAAGTCCTTCACAAAAACCTGCCGCGAGTCGCTGGAGGCGTAGACTTCCGCGAGGGCCCTCAACTGGGAATTCGACCCGAAGACCAGATCGGCAACGGTGGCGGTCCACTGGAGTTCGCCGGTCTTTCGATTGCGCCCCTCGAGCACATGCGGGGTTGCAACGGACTTCGTCCACTTGGTGCCCATGTCGAGCAGGTTCACGAAGAAATCGTTGCTCAGGGTCTCGGGACGCTTGGTGAAGACGCCGTGCTCGGCGTGATCGAAGTTGGCATTCAGAACGCGCAACCCGCCGATCAGGACGGTCATTTCGGGGGCGGTCAGCGTGAGGAGGTTGGCGCGGTCGATCAGGAGATCCGCCGCAAAACCCTCATATCCTTTCCTGATGTAATTCCGGAATCCGTCCGCCACAGGCTCCAGTACGGCAAAGGATTTCACATCCGTCTTCTCCTGCGAGGCATCCATGCGACCCGGCGCAAAGGGCACCTTGACATCGTGGCCGGCCCTCCTTGCCGCTTCCTCGACGGCCGCGCAGCCCCCGAGAACGATCAGGTCGGCCAGCGAAACCTTTGTTCCATTCACGCCTTCCTGCGAAGCGATGAAATCCTGCCGAATTGCCTCCAGCGCCTTCATAACCTTGGCCAGTTGAGCCGGTTGGTTGACTTCCCAATCCTTCTGGGGGGCCAGACGGAGTCGGGCACCGTTGGCCCCGCCCCGCTTGTCGCTCCCCCGGAAAGTGGAGGCCGACGCCCAGGCGGTCGTGACCAGTTCCGAAATCTTCAGTCCGGAGCCGAGGATGCGGGACTTGAGATGGGTGATCTCGGCGTCCCCGATGAGCGGGTGGTCGACCGCCGGGATCGGATCCTGCCAGAGCAACTCCTCCGCAGGGACATCCGGCCCGAGATAACGCGCGCGGGGACCCATGTCGCGGTGCGTAAGCTTGAACCACGCGCGGGCAAAGGCGTCGGCGAACAGCTCCGGATGCTCGAGAAATCGGCGGGAGATTTTTTCGTACTCCGGGTCGAACCGCAGGGAGAGATCCGTGGTAAGCATGGTCGGAAGATGACGCGCCGAGGAATCGGCGGCGTCCGGAATGGTTGCTTCGGCATTCTTGGCCACCCACTGGTGGGCGCCGGCAGGGCTCTTGGTCAGCTCCCACTCGTAGTTGAAGAGGTTCTCGAAGTAATGATTGCTCCACTGGGTCGGCGTCTGCGTCCAGGTGACCTCGAGGCCGCTGGAGATCGTGTCGCCTCCCTTGCCGCTGCGGAAGGAGCTGATCCAGCCAAATCCCTGTTCCGCGACATCGGCCGCCTCGGGCGCGGGACCGACATGCTTGGCATCGCCGGCTCCGTGGCACTTGCCGAAGGTGTGGCCACCGGCGATCAGGGCCACGGTCTCCTCGTCGTTCATCGCCATGCGGGCGAACGTCTCCCGGATATCCCTGGCTGCGGCGACCGGATCGGGGTTGCCGTTGGGGCCTTCTGGATTCACATAAATGAGGCCCATCTGCACGGCGGCGAGAGGGTTCTCGAGTGCACGGTCGCCGCTGTGGCGCTGATCAGCGAGCCACTCCCTCTCGGCACCCCAGTAGATCTCCTCCGGTTCCCAGATATCCGGGCGGCCACCGGCGAATCCGAAGGTCTTGAAGCCCATCGACTCCAGGGCGACATTCCCCGTGAGGATCATCAGGTCGGCCCAGGAGAGTTTCCGTCCGTACTTCTGCTTGATCGGCCAGAGCAGGCGGCGCGCCTTGTCGAGGTTCACGTTGTCCGGCCAGCTGTTCAGCGGCGCAAAGCGCTGGCTGCCGTTCCCGCCTCCTCCACGCCCGTCGGCCGTGCGGTAGGTGCCGGCGCTGTGCCACGCCATGCGGACGAACAGGGGTCCGTAGTGGCCGAAATCCGCAGGCCACCACTCCTGCGAATCCGTCATCAGGGCATGCAAGTCCTTCTTGACGGCCTCCAAGTCAAGACTCTGGAACTCCTTAGCATAATCGAAGGGCGTCCCCATCGGGTTGCAGAGCGGGGAGTGCTGGTTCAGGAGCTTCAGATTGAGCTGATTGGGCCACCAGACGGCGTTCATCGAAGCTCCGGACATGGCTTGCTTGGGGGCACTGCCCGAGAAGGGGCACATGGATTCGGCGGTCATGGTGATCTCCTGTTTTTTGAAATCATTGCGAGTGTGGCGTGCATCGTACAGCCGCCGAGTTTTTGTTGAAACACTTGTTTCCTGTGGCCACCCATAGGAAATGCCCATGCAATGGGACTGGCTGCGCCACGCCGTCGGGGTGGCACGTGCGGGGAATTTTTCGCAGGCGGCGCCCCTTGGGGGACAGGCGGCCTGCAGCGTTCTTCCCGGACAGAACGGCCGTAAAGGCGTCTGATCTTGACAGGGATTCATTCACCCGCCGGCACGGGAGCTCGGCGATGGCCGCCACTCCGTTGCCAACAGCTCCAGAGTGTCCCGCAAAGCCGCGATTTCCTGCCCCACGTCCCCCGGAAAATCGGGGAGATACTCGATGCTGATTCCGCCGCGATAGCCGATTTTTGCCATCGTTTTAAAGAGCCATTCCAGATCCATTGGGGATCGGTCAAAGGCCGTCTGAACAAGCCCCTTGGCGGCTCCGCGGAGATGGATGTGATGCGATCCGGTCAGGACAAATTCGGTTTCAGCCAAATCAAGTCCCTGCAGGAGAAAGTGGCTTGCGTCATAGACGACGGAGATTTCCGGAAGGGCGGCAAAAAGCCGCCGCACCTGCTGCGGCGTTTCAAAAACCGACCAGCAGTGGGGTTCGGGCCCGATGGTCAACCCGTACCCCCGTGCGATGGCAAGCATCTGCCGGTAGGCGTGCAGGGCGTTATCCTCCACATCTTCACGAGGAGGGCACCAGGACTGTGAATCATCGTGGTAGCCGGGGTAAAACGCCCCCACACCGACGCCGAGCTCACTCATCAGGCGACACATCGCCTCCACCGTGGCCTCCCGCGACCCGTTTGCCCGCGCATCCGCGGCGGGCGAGGTCGTGTCCACCCCGAAATTCACCGCGAACGGGGTCAGTCCGTGCTTTTCCAGCAAGGATTTCACCCGGCCGGATTCAAGGTCGTAATGCGTGGAAAGCCGCTCAAGGTTGACATGATCCCATCCTTCGATCGCAATAAGATCCACATGGGAGAAACCCAACCGGGCCACCTCGGCAAGCGCCTCGTCCAGTCCGGTTCTGAATGCTGCGGTAGAACAGGCGACGATCATGCTGAAAACGGGGATGGTTGAGCCGGGGTGGCGGGCTGCGCGGATGCCGAACTTTCGCTGATCAGCTCAAGGGGAAAACGTACCTGGGCAAGGGGCAACGTGATTTTGCAAGCCATCCGTGCGGACTCGTAAGCGGCCATTACCAACTCGAATCCCCGGAAGGCCACGCGCGCATCCATCGGATGCGGCGATGCGCAGGTTCCCGAGAGCAGCTTGTGGAGGAGGGAATAACTACTGCCGATGTTCCCGCCGGGAACAACGTTTTGAGGGGCGTCGACCACGCTCCACTCCCGCGAGGAAGCCGCCTCCTGGTCGGCGGTGGAGAGTGAGGGGTAGGAATACCACTTTTGCGGATCAAAGACTGTGCCGAGATTCCCGGGCTTTCCGTCCAGGGAGAGAAAGACGTTGGGTTGAAGCTGGTCGCCCACTCTCCACAGACGTCCCGCCGCGCCTTCCACGAGATATTCCTGATAGGCTTTCTTTTCCTGAAGCGTTCCCGTCGCAATCTCGAGAAGCAGGCCGTTTTCAAGCCGAGCCCGGAGGCGCATGCCGGCTTCCACGGGATGCCCGTAGCGTCTGCGCAGGCCCGACGGGGCCGATGCATCGGCCGGGAAGAGGGCCATCTCCGCGTCGACCTCGACCGGATCGGCGTCACCGGCAAGCCATAGCAGACTGTCCACGACATGGGTTCCATCACTCAAAAAATCGCCGGCGCAAAAACCGCGCAGCCGGGTCACCGGCCCGATCGCGTTTGCATCGATTAGTTCGCGCATTTTCAGCAAATCGCTCCCGATCCTCCGCTGGTGATTGACGACCAGGAGGACACCCCGCTCCTCGCAGACTTGGACCATCCTCCTGGCATCGGCGAGATTCACCGCCATGGGCTTTTCGCAATGCACGGCCCTGACCCCGGAATTCGCGGCCAGAATCGCAATCCCGGCGTGCGAGGCATTCGGCGTGCAGACCGCAACGACGTCCGGTAGGACATCACGGAGGGCCGCCTTCAGATCCGGCCAGCACCTGACACCCAGTTCCGATGCACGGGCCGAAGCCGCGGTCGGGTCGGGATCACAGATGCCCGCAAGATTCCAACCAGGGAGTTGCCGGAGGATGCGGGCCTGCTCGGCACCCATGTTGCCGGCCCCGACGACGATCGCCGTGAACTCGGCGGCACTCACGATGGAAGGACCTCCGCCGGGTTGGTTCCGGGATAGCGGAACGGGAAGCCCGAGATCCGTTCGACAAAGCGCTTGCTCCTTTCAAGGCTTTCCAAGGGATGCATCGATTGGTCCGGGATCAACTCAAACTCCATGACCAGCGAGTCGGGATGCGGGTTCCATTCCATGAGATCGCGGTAAATTTTTTCCAACCCCAGATCTCCATCGCCAAGCGAAGCCCCCCTGACCACGAGTTTCAGTTCCTGCTCGTCAGGATAACAGAAAAAGTCCTTGAAATGCGTGCCCACCACATGGGGTGCGGCGATCCGCGAAACATCCTGAGGGTTTTCCCCCGTCATGGAGCCGTTGCCGGTGTCCCAGAAGATGCCCAGCCCCTCCACCTGGTTGCAGAGTCCGATCAGATCGGTGAGATAATAATCGCAATGGTTCTCAATGCCGAGCCGCAGTCCCATCCCCAGACACCCGGCCGCAAGAGGGGTGAGCACCCTGACCAGACGCTCCAATTGGAAGTCCAGCGAAGGCTCCCTCATGAACCGGTGGTAGGGCCCGCAGGATGTCGTTACAAGAACCACGCCGAGGGGATCCTTCACGCGCGCCAGTTCCTCCAGAAATGCCTTAACTGTCCGTGTCAATTCGTCCAGTGATCCCGTAAAATAGGGGCAAGCGAACCCGATGGTGTGATGGAAATCGTGTTTTGCGACGAAGTCGGAGGCAAACCCGAAACGGGCCGGATCCCGGACGGAGTCGAGCGAGAGGGCCGTGCAAGTGAATCCATGCCTTTCCATGAAGGCGTATTTGTTGGTGAACTCGTCCCCCTCCCATAGGCGGAATTCACCAGGGAAAACCCCCGCATAGCCCCAGATTGCGGCGTTTTTGTTCATAGGTTATCTGATAATTTGATTTTTTGTTTTCCGGCGACTGTATCATCGATTTTTTGCATCGGAATGGGGTTGATGCTCATAATCATAGGGTATTTGATCTGCCCCCCTACGGACATGGAAAACCCCTGGGAAAACCTCTTTGACCTTCCTCCCCTAAGCCATGTGCTGGGATCCGGAACGGAATGGGGTTGTCTCATCATGGGTGCGAAGCATCATGGACAGGTTCCCGATACGTCAGGATGGAAGCGTTCCCGGTTGTTCGCCGTGAATCTGCTGGTGGCCGGCGGGGGGATCTACAAGCACGAAGCCGGTTGCTCCACCCCTCTGGGCCCTGGATCCATATATCATCACTTTCCAGGAACAAAGGCGGGGATCACCCTCTCCTCCCGGACCCCCTGCTCCGAATGCTATCTACTGCTCGACCACGGAACCTACGAGGGCTTGAAAAAGCTGTGCATCGTTCCCGACAAGGAGGTGCTGACGCTGGATTCCCCAATTCCGGCCCTGGGGGCATTCTCCCGCCTTCGTGAATCTTGCAACCTTCCGGGGGGGCGCCTCACGGTGATTGCCGAACTCATCCGCTTCCTCAATGGCCTCTACCAAAAACCCCTTCAACCGCAGGAGGACCGGTTCTGGGGTGGAATCGTCCGCAAGGCGGCGCAGGAACTCCGCGAACATCTCGCCGACAGTCTGCCGCTCCGGGAGTTAGCCAGGCGCCATCATGTTTCCTACCCCTCCTTCCGGCGGGCCTTCCGCCGGATCATGAATGTCTCTCCCGGGGAATACCGCATCCGTCAACGGATCGACGCCGCCTGCGCCCTGCTGCCCGATCATCCGGTCAAGGAAGTGGCCGACCTGCTGGGCTACTGCGACCCGTTCACCTTTTCCCTCCAGTTCAAGAAGTTCACGGGCATGCCCCCCTCGGAGTTCCGGATTCATGGGTAGGGTGCCGGTTTCCACGATCGTACGGGCATCTTCTGTCGGAAAGTTTGCAAAGATGAAACCCTGGAAATAAACCATGGAAGGCCTGTGCCGAGGAGTGTCTGGATGCTGTTCGGATCCACAAAGGGGCATAAGTGTCCCTGCAGACCTCTCGCCTCCTCGCTTCCCGAAGCTTTGGAAGGTCGACAGATCCTGATCAACAACCCCTCCCTCATGGGCTCGTCCCTCCATCAGCTCGAACCCCTGCTTGCCTCACCCGTCCCCGTCCTCGCCCTGGCGCCGATGCAGGATGTGACGGATCTGACTTTCTGGCGTTTGATGACCCGCTACGGCGGGGCGGATCTCTACTACACGGAGTATTTTCGCGTCACCCAGACCTCGTGCCTCGACAAGACAATCCTGGCCTCCATCACGAAAAATCCGACCGCCAGGCCGGTCGTCGCCCAGATGATCGGCAACGACATCCCCTCGCTGGTCCGCACGGCCAAGGAACTGCAAAACCATCCCGTTGCCGCGATCGACCTAAACCTCGGCTGTCCCGCCCCGGTTGTTTACCGCAAGTGCGCCGGGGGCGGACTCCTGCGAGACCTGCCTCGGATCGACGGGATTCTAGGCGCCTTGCGCCAGGCAATCACGGGGAAGTTCACCATCAAGACACGCCTTGGGTTTGATGATGACAGGACCCTGGAAGCGCTCTTACCCCTCTTCCGGAAGCATGGGGTCGACCTTGTGACCGTCCACGGACGCACCGTGCTCCAGATGTACAGCGGAGGCATCCGTCACGACCTGATCAGGCTGGCGACAGAAGCGCTCCCGTGTCCCGTACTTGCCAACGGGAACGTCTCCACGCCGGCCGGTGCTGCGGACGCCCTGACGGCAACGGGTGCGCGGGGGCTCATGATCGGACGGGGCGCGGTGCGCAATCCGTGGATCTTTTCGCAGATCAGGGAACATCTCTCCGGGAAGCCCGTTACCCTTCCGAAAGGACACGAGGTGCTCTCCTATATCCACGATCTCTACGAGACGGTCTGCGATCCGAGTGTGCCCGAACCCAAGGGCATCCAGAAGATCAAGAAGTACGCCAATTTCCTCGGGGAGGGGATTGATCCGGAATTTCTGCACGCCGTACGCCGCGTCAATACTAGGGACGCGTTCTTCAAGCTCTGCCGCAAGCATCTGGATCACGACGGACCGATGACTTTGGATCCGTCATCGCAAGGCTGTTAGGGGCAGAAATGCCTGATTTCAAAACCATCGAGCCTAAATCAAAAGATGCTAATCGGATCATCTTGGACGATAATTGTCCCGTCACTCAAACTTCCCTGACCTAAAAGTCTCTACGCCTTTAGTCTTCAGCCTCTCTCTAATGTTCGAAATCAAACCCCGCGAGAAGATGGTCGAGAGGGCCCTGCTTGTGGGGGCGCACACCCTCGCGGAGCCACGCGAGGAGGCGGAGGATCTCTTGAACGAATTAGGGGAACTGGTTCGCACGCTGGGTGTGCCCGTGGTCGGGAAACAACTCGTCCAAATCCGGGAGCCGCAGGCGCGTTTCTTCCTGGGCTCCGGGAAAGCCGAGGAAATCTGCGAGCGGGCCAGGGAACTGGCGTGCGATGTCATCGTCTTCGACAACCAACTCACCCCGGCCCAACAGCGCAACTGGGAAACCCTTTCCAAGATCACGGTGATCGACCGCCAGGAAATCATCCTCGATATCTTCGCCACCCGGGCCCAGACCCGCGAAGCCAAGATCCAGGTGGATCTGGCCCGCATGTCCTATTCCCTCCCACGCCTTACCCGGGCCTGGAGCCACCTCGGCAAGCAGGGTGGCGGCATCGGATCCAAGGGGGAGGGCGAGAGTCAGCTTGAGCAGGACAAGCGCAAAATACGGGCCCAGATGGATCGGCTCAAACGCGATCTTGTCGAGGTGAGGCGCAACCGAGCCAACCAGCGCAAGGACCGCAAGCGCGCGCCGGTTCCGAATGTCGCCATCGTCGGCTACACCAATGCCGGCAAGTCCTCCCTGCTCCGCCGACTGACAGGGGCCGACGTCCTCATCGAGGATGCCCTTTTCGCGACACTCGACACGACGACACGCAAGATCGACCTGCCAAACAAACAACCGCTTCTACTCACCGATACGGTCGGCTTCATCCGCAAGCTTCCCCATCAGCTTGTGGAATCGTTCAACGCCACCCTGGAGGAAGCGGTGATGGCCGACTTTCTCGTCCACCTGCTCGACGCCTCCCATCCGCGCGTCCTGGAGTTTTACGACACAACCATGAAGGTGCTGGAGGAACTGGGGGCTGACGCGAAAAAGACCCTCACTGTCTTCAACAAGATCGACCATGTCGCGGATCCCATCACCCGTGCGATGCTGCGGAATGCCCATCCCGACGCCCTTTTCATCTCGGTTCACTCGGGCGAGGGACTTGACGCGCTGGTCGGGAAACTCGGCGAACTCGTCGGCAATGGCAGTGCGGAAATCCTCCTTCATCTGCCTCATGACCGATCCGACCTGTTGGCCCGTCTTCACCGCGAAGGCATCGTCCACGAGACCTCCTACGAGGGGGAGTTCAGCCGCATCCGCGCCACCGTTTCGGCGCGATTGAGGGACCTGGTGGCGCCGTTTGCCGTTACCTGAGCCGCGGAGCCTCCTTGGATTGGAACGGAATCGTTACACGGCGGCGATGGTTTCCTGCTTCCCCACCCGCACGCATCTCATGGTAGGGTGACTGCTTATCCGATGAGCGACGAATTCAACGCCCCCGCCGATCTTTCCAATCTGGGAATCAATCTTTCAGAAATGTTCCGCCCTTCTTGGACGACCGAAACGTCTGGCGCCTCGGATGCCACCGCACGGCTCGCCGCGAAATTCGACGAAGGCGACCGGCCCGCACGCAGTGATCGAAAGGATCGCAACGGCAGGCAAGGAGGCGGAGGGCGTGCGCCCCATCGTGAGAAGGATCGAGGGGCACGTCGAGAAGGACCCCGTGCCGCAGGGCCTCGGAAGGGAGGTGGCGACCGTGGATCCGGACACGAAGGACGGAGCGGAGGTGATGGTGGAGGGCGTGGCCGGGATGCGCACAGGGGTTCGCGCGATCCCAAGGAACGCCGTCCCGAACCAGCCTCGCAACCCATCTTGGAAGGCTGGAAGCTCGAACTCGTTCCCGAAGAGCCGGCCATCGAGGGGATCGCCAAGCAGGTCCGCTCGCGCGCCAAGGCCTACCCCCTCTTCGAACTCGCACGCCTCATCCTGCAACTTTCCGACCGCTACAGCGTGAAGCTGACCCCAGAGTCAGATCAGGCGGCCGCCGGTCTTTTCCGGGTCAAACGGGACGGCTCCCTCTGGACCTCCCGCAAGGAGGCCTTGAACCACCTTCTCGCGAACCATCTTGGGGCATTCTACCGCAAAGCATCGGTCGCGACGGAACCTCCCAAGGGGGCCTTCACCGTTGTGGCCCAATGCGGCATGAGCGGCGTCCTGCTGGGGCCTCCCAACCACCACGAGTACACCTCCCGCATTATTTCGCTGCATGCCTCGCGGTTCAGGAAAATGCCCTTCGAGGTCTACAAATCCCGCATCCGCATGGTTCGCGACGAGTCCCTCATCGAGCAGTGGAAGACCGAGCAATCCACCAAGACCGTCTACATTCCGATGACTCCCGGTCGTGAGAACGAGGCTCCCGCTTCAGAAGCGCCCGTTGTCACCCCGGCCGCTGAAAGCGGGCAGATCCTCCCATCCGCGCTCACAACATCCGAAAGCGCCGAGGCAGTCGATGCTGGGACGGTCGTTGAGGCAACCGGAGATGCGGCTCCGGCCGAAGCCTCCGGCAAAACCCCTGCAGAGGCGACAGCGTCGGAAATCACCGGGCCATCCGAGACCCCTGTAGCCGCGGAGTCCGGAACCACCGGCGAGGAAGAGGCTGTGCCGGCGACTCCCTCCGAAGAGGGTCGCCTCACGCAGGAAGAGGCGACCGCCCACTTCCAGACACACCATGCGGAGAACGAGGTGGAGGCAGTCGTGGGAGAGATCGCCCTTTCCGGCCGTGCCGCCCTGCACGGCTCAACCCAGTTACTCCGCGAGTTGCTCCTCAAGAACCTCCGCGAGATGGACCGTTTCCCGCTTCCGCTGGCCCAGACTGTCGGCAAGCAACTGACCAGCCGAGGGTTGCAGCTCTTCAAGTCGCACAAGAAGATCATCCATGTTTCCATGGCGCGTCCTCGCTATCTCGATCGGGAGACCACCCCGATCGGGGAGAGCTTCCGCTCCATCCTCGAGTACCTTGAGGCGCATCCCAACCAGCGGCGTGACAAGCAATGGGCCGCCCTTCTTGGCCTCCGCACGGAAACCGCCGATACAGCTCCTGCAGGAAGCCCCGCCCCGACGGATGTGCCGACCACCGAAATTCCCGCGGCTCCCGACGACGAGACCTTCAAGAAGCGGGAGCAGGCCCTCGGCGCCGATCTGCTCTGGCTCCTGCATCAGGGCCATGTCATCGACTTCGCCATGGGAAACCTCCAGGCGGCGACACGTCCTGCACCCAAACAGCCCTCCAAAAAGGAGACTGCCACCACCTCTGTGGAGTCCACCGATGGCGGGGCCATTGGAACATCCGAGGAGGTCGTTCCCTCCGGAACCGCTGAAGAACCGATGGTCGGGGGACCCGGCGCGCTCTCCGGGCCGGATATCACGGAAGGTGTTGCCCAGCCTTCGCGCCCAGAGGAATCCGCCAAGGAATAAGGAGTGTCCGGCGATTCGCTCTACGAGTCCCCCAGGCTCCTGGGCGAATACCTTCTTCTTCACTACGGCACCGCTGAGGCGCTCCGCCACCCTGCACTCCCCGTTGATCCAGCGATCACAGAGATTCCATTTCCCGTGCGCACGGTCAGGGAGTTGCTCGATCCCGGACTTCTTGCACGCGATGCGACGGCGTTCGAGCCTGGCTGCTCCGTCGGGGCCTCGGCCTTCGAGTTGGCTCGGCATTGTGCCCGGGTCCATGCGAGCGACTACTCGGAATCCTTTATCAGTGCGGCCCGGAGACTCGCCCGCGAGGGAACCCATCAGGCAGACCGCATGGTGGAAGGAATCATCACGGAGCCCTTCACGGCCATGGTGCCATCGGAAATCGAGAGAAGCAGGGTCAGTTTCTCCGTAGAGGATGCCACCCGGCTTCCCCGGCAGATGGGCCCCTATGATGTGGTTCTTGCAGCAAACCTGATCTGTCGACTTCCCGATCCCGAGTCATTCCTCTCCAGACTGTCCGGGCTCGTCAAACCGGGGGGGCAGCTTCTGCTCACCACGCCCTTCACATGGCTCGAGGAATACACGCCGCGCGAACGATGGATCGGTGGATCCGACCCCTCACGACGCGGCGAGTCGGAGCTGACGCGGCGGCTCTCGGGTGAGTTCCGGTTGCATCGCCGCCGCGATCTGCCATTTCTGATCAGAGAGCATGAACGCAAATACCAACTCGGCATCGCCCTCGGAACCTGCTGGATCAGGCGTTGATCCGGATCCCACCGTGTCCGATCTGTCGGCTGATCCCGTTGACTGGGAGGCGCGTTACCGCGCGGGCGACACTCCTTGGGACGAGGGGCACGCGGCCCCGGGACTCTCGGAATTTCTCTCCCACCATCCGATCCTCGGCTCGGTGCTGGTTCCCGGATCAGGGCCGGGCCACGATGTCCGCGCGCTCGCCGCGCAGGATGCGGATGTTGTCGGGCTCGATCTCTCTCCCACAGCCGTGACAGCGGCCGCAGGGCTTCCACGCGCGGGCGGGGAGCGCCACGTCCAGGGTGATCTCTTCGACTTGCCGCCAACGTGGAGGGAACGCTTCGACTGGGTCGTGGAACACACCTGCTTCTGTGCCATCCCCCCGTCACGCCGCGCCGATTATGTGCGGGCCGTCACCTCGGTGCTGAAACCCGGCGCTCATTACTTCGCCATCTTCTATCTTGATCCCGCGGCCCCCCAGGGGCCGCCGCACGGGACAACCCGCCGGGAGATTTCGGCGCTCTTCGACCCCGCGTTGACGTTGCTGGAGGAGTGGTGCCCCGCAGGGGCCTTTGAGGGGAGGGAGGGGCGTGAAATCTGCCAACTTCGCAGAAAATCATGAGCGACTGCTGCCGCCATCACCGGGCTACGCACGGCGGGCATGCAACCAAGGTGGCCCCGGAGGGATCCCTCTTCAGCTGCCCGATGCATCCGGAAATCCTCACGGGGGAACTTGACGACTGTCCGAAATGCGGAATGCCGCTGGAACCGCTCCTGCCGGATGGAGGAGAGGATCGCGAATATAGGCTCCTTGGGCGGCGGCTGGCCCTCTCGGTGATTCTCGGTTTGCCGGTCTTTCTTCTCGCGATGGCTCCGATGCTCGGTCTTCACCCGCTCACTCCATCCTCCTCCGCCCGGGTGCAGTTCCTGCTCTCTCTTCCCGTGATCTTCTGGTGCGGATGGCCGCTTTGGGTAAAGGGGTTCCGTTCCTTTACCTCCCGAAACCTCAACATGTTCTCGCTGATCACGCTGGGAACAGGTGCGGCCTTCCTGCAAAGCGTGGCCACCCTTCTCCTTCCTCCTGGTTCGACGGGGCAACACCGCGACGGATTCTACTTTGAAGCCGCCGCTGTCATCATCGTGCTGGTGCTTCTGGGTCAATGGATCGAGGCACGGGGCCGTGCCCGCACAGGCTCGGCACTCCGCGAACTCCTCGACCTGACCCCTGCCACAGCCCTCCTGGTGGAGGCCGCCGGGGAGCGTCCGGTTCCGGTATCGGAACTTCGGATCGGCGACCGTGTCCGCATCCTGTCGGGAGAGAAGCTGCCTGCGGACGGAACGGTGTTGGAGGGATGGGGTTCCCTCGACGAGTCGATGCTCTCCGGGGAACCTCTCCCGGTGGAAAAGGTCGCCGGATCACACGTCTCGGCCGGAACGCTCAATAGCTCCGGAAGCTTCATCATGCGCGTCGGCGGCACAGGTGGCGGGACGGCGCTTTCCCAAATCGTCCATCTGGTGGCGCAGGCCCAGCGCAGCCAGGCACCGGTCCAGCAAATGGCCGACCGCGTGGCGGCGGTCTTCGTACCCGTCGTGCTGGGCATCGGGATCGTGGCTTTTGCGGCTTGGATGATGCTGGGTTCCGAGCCGCGGCTCTTCCAGGCCCTCACAGCGGCGGCCTCGGTCCTGATGATCGCCTGTCCCTGCGCCCTGGGACTCGCCACGCCGATGGCCGTGACCGTCGGTATCGGTCGTTTGGCACGCCACGGCATCCTCGTCCGATCTGCTTCAGCCCTGCAGAACCTTGCAGAGACCGACCTCCTGGCACTCGACAAAACGGGCACCCTTACCGAAGGCACCCCGGAACTCCGCGCCGTCATCCCCGTAGGCGGCGGCATCACCGAAGATCAGCTCCTCTCTCTTGCCGCCAGCGCGGAACTCGGAAGCGAGCATCCCTTGGCACGCACTCTTGTCAGGCATGCCCGGAGTCGCGGCATTGCGGTTGCAAATGCGGAGGACTTCCGGCCCCATCCGGGGGGCGGCATCTCCGCGACGGTGGGGGAACATCGACTGCTTCTGGGTTCCTTCGACTTCCTCGCCGGAAGGGGCATCAACACGCGCGCCTTCGATGCCACCGCCGCTGAACCGGGTGACGGGATCGTCGCCATGGCGGTCCATGGCCAACCCGCTTGCATCTTTCTCTTTCGCGACACCATCCGCCCCTCGGCCAAGGGGCTCGTCGAATTGCTTGGGAAGATGGGCATCCGCGTCGCGATGCTGACCGGTGACGGGGAGAGCGCGGCTGGTGCCGTGGCCCGGGAACTCGGGATCACACGATGCCACGCGGGCCTGACGCCCACGGAAAAAGCCGAACATATCGCTCTCTGGAAGAGGGAGGGATGCAGAACCGCGATGGCCGGCGATGGGATCAATGATGCCCCCGCCCTTGCGGCGTCCGATGCCTCGATCGCAATGGGTGCGGGCTCGGACATCGCCAAGGAGACCGCGGAAATTGTCCTGCTACGCCCTTCGCTGGAAGGGATCGTCGCCTCGATCTTGCTGAGCAGGGCGATTCTGAAAACCATCAAACAAAATCTCTTCTTTGCCTTCGCCTATAACATCCTCGGCCTTCCGATCGCTGCCGGAGCGCTTTACCCTTTCTTCGGCATCCTGCTCAACCCGATGATCGCGGCGGCGGCCATGAGCCTCAGCTCGGTTTCGGTGATCGCCAACTCACTCCGGCTCAAAACAGCCCCCATGACACTTTCCCCTTCACTCGGAGGCCCGATTTCTGGATAGTTTTGGCTTCCCTGACGGCATCCTCCTGAAGGGAGAGGCTCATGGCTCGCACGCTTTCCCTACCTTCCAAACCCAAAAAGACCCAGAAGACCGCCGCTAGGAAAGCGGCCGGGCCTTCCAGGACCAAGCTCGTCGCCAAGAAGCCTGCGGAAGCGACTCATAAGGTGGTGAAAAAAGTCCTTTCTAGTGCAGGGCAAGTCGCGAAACAGCCTCCCACCAAGAAGGCCGTCCAATCGAAGCCCAAGGCCTCTGCAAAGCACTCCCCATCCCCCATCCCTCATGGGTTCACCGCCGCAAAGAAGGATTTCTCCAAGGACCCGATCAACTCCGCCTTGAAGCCGGCAGAGAAGATCGGCTTCCTCCGCGAGATGCTCCGCATCCGCCGCTTCGAGCAGCAGGCACTCAAGTATTACAACCAGGGCATGATGGGTGGCTTCCTCCATCTCTACATCGGCCAAGAGTCGGTCGCCGTCGGCACCGCCTCCCTCATGAACGGCAAGGACGAGATCATCACCGCCTACCGCGACCATGGCCACGGCCTCGCCGTCGGCATGGAGATGAACCCCTGCATGGCCGAACTCTTCGGCAAGGGAACCGGCTGCTCCAAGGGCAAGGGGGGCTCGATGCACTTCTTCGCGCCCGACAAGCACTACTGGGGAGGCCACGGCATCGTCGGTGGCCAGGCCCCGCTCGGCATGGGTCTCGCCTTCGCCCTCAAGTACAAGGGGATCAAGGGGTGTGCGGTCGCCTTCCTGGGTGACGGAGCCGTGAACCAGGGCGTCTTCAGCGAGTGCCTCAACATGGCCGCCCTCTTCGATCTGCCTATCGTCTTCGTCATCGAGAACAACGGCTACTCCATGGGCACCAGCCTCGAGCGTTCCTCCGCGATCCGCCACTCGCTCGCCTCCCGCGCCGAGGGCTTCGATGTAGACTGGTCCCTCTGCGGCGGCTTCGACCTCTACGAACTCCGCGCCAACCTCGGCGCCGTCATGGAGAAGGCGCGCTCCAAGAGCCGCCCCCACGTCCTCGAGGTGGCCACCTACCGCTACTACGGCCACTCCGTTGCCGACGCGAACGCCAAGAAATACCGCTCACCCGAGGAGATCGAGCGTTACAAGACCATGTTCGACCCGATCACCCTCTGGGAGAAACAGCTCCTCAAAGAGAAGGTGATCACCGAGGCCGGCATCGAGAAGATCGATTCCGAGGCAAAGGCCGAGGCGGCCGCCGCCGCCGAGTTTGCCATCGCCAGCCCCTGGCCGAGCGATGAGAGCATCTTCGAAGACATCTACCATGAAGTGGATCACAAGACCGAGGCCGGCCAGACCGGCCGCCACTTCTTCAGCGAGTAAAAAGCATGAACATCCTCCTGCTGCCGATCCACCCCTCCCTGATCCGTGAAGCGGCTCTCTCCTCCCTTCATCCTTCATCCTTCATCCTTCATCCTTTCTAGCCGTGTCCGTCATCACCTACCGCCAGGCCCTCAACGAGGCCTTCGCCGAGGAGCTCACCCGCGATGAGAACGTCTTCCTCATGGGCGAGGAGGTCGCCCAGTACAACGGCGCCTACAAGGTGACCGAGGGACTCTGGAAGCGCTTCGGCTCCAAGCGCGTCATCGACACCCCCATCAGCGAGGCCGCCTTCCTCGGCATGGGTGTCGGCGCCGCGATGATGGGACTCCGCCCCGTGGTCGAGCTGATGTTCTGGAGCTTCGCCTATGTCGGCCTCGACCAGATCATCAACAACGCCGGCTGCATCCGCTACATGTCGGGCGGTCTCATCAATGTCCCGATGGTCGTCCGCGGCCCCGCCAACGGCGGCACCAATGTCGGCGCCACCCACTCCCACACCCCGGAGAATTTCCTGGCCAATACCCCGGGCCTGAAGGTTGTCTGCCCCGCCACCCCATGTGATGCGAAGGGGCTCATGATCTCCTCCATACGTGACAACGATACCGTCTGCTTCATGGAGAATACCCTCCTCTACGGTGACCTCGGAGAGGTTCCCGAGGGTGCCTACACGATCCCCCTCGGCGTTGCTGAGGTGAAGCGCGAGGGAATCGATGTCTCCCTGATCGCGCATGGCCGCGCGGTCCTCACCTCGCTGGCCGCCGCCGAGATCCTTTCCGCCGAGCACGGCATCGAGGCCGAGGTCGTCGACCTCCGCTCCATCCGTCCGCTCGACGAGGAGACCATCCTCAACTCGGTGGCCAAGACCCATCGCGCAGTGCTCGTCGACGAGAACAAGCCCTTCTGCGGCGTCAGCTCCCAGATCGCGGCCCTGCTCGCCGAGCATGCCTTCGACGAACTCGATGCCCCCGTCCTTCGCGTCACCGCACTCGACGCCCCCGCGATCTACAGCATGCCGCTCGAGAAGCTCCAGCTTCCCGATGCCCAGGCCGTCGTTGCCAAAGTTCTCTCTTCTTTCTGATTTGATGAATTTTCCGAAGAAATTTTCGCGCGGAGACGCGGAGAGACGGAGATCATACCCTATCATTCCTCTGCGCCTCTGCGCCTCTGCGCCTCTGCGCGAGACCTTGCAGCCCTAGTTTTTACAACACCAACCTCTTACGACCATGCCAGAGATCACGATGCCCAAACTGAGCGACACCATGACGGAGGGTACCCTCCTGCGCTGGCGCAAGAAGAAGGGTGACAAGGTCGAGGTCGGCGACATCATCGCCGAGGTTGAGACCGACAAGGCCACCATGGAGATGGAGTCCTTTGAGGAAGGAACACTCGCCGACTTCTACGTGCCCGAGGGTGGCAAGGTCGTGGTCGGTGCCGCCATCGCGCTCGTGCTCGGTGAGGGCGAGAAAGCGGGTGACAAACCCAAGGCAGCACCAGCTGCGCCTGCAGCTGGCGCTCCCGCCGCCCGTCCCTCCGTTGCCAGTGGTCGTCCCCTCACCCCCCGTGCCCGCGCTGCTGCTCTCCGTGCTGGGGAAGTCGGAGGAAATCTCAACGAGGGAGTCCCCGGAGTGAGAGTCAAGGCCACGCCACTCGCCCGCAAGATTGCCGACGACCGCGGCGTCCGCCTCGCGGGACTGCAGGGTACAGGTCCCGGCGGCCGCATCATCGCCTTCGACGTTGAGAACGCACCCGTGGGTGGATCCGCTCCCGCCGCAGCGGGTGCATCGCCCGTCGCCGCAATTCTGCCGACCCCGATTGCGGGAATGCCTGAGACCCGCGTGCCGCTAAGCGGGATGCGCCGCGTCATCGCCGAGCGCCTGCTTGCGAGCAAGACCCAGATCCCGCACTTCTATCTCTCCATCGAGATCGACGCGGCTCCCATGATGGCCTTCCGCAAGGAATACATCGCCGCCAGCGGCGGCAAGATCACCTTCAACGACATCGCCCTCGCCGCCGTGGCCCGTGCCGTCATGCAGAAGCCGAAGGTCAACGCCGCCTTCGCCGGCGATGCCATCATCGAGTACGGAAGCGTCAACCTCTCCGTGGCGATCGCCGTCGAGGACGGTCTCGTCACCCCGGTCATCCGCGATGCCCAGAACCTCTCGCTCAAGGAGATCAGCGCCTCCGTCAAGGACCTCGCCCTCCGCGCGCGTGACAAGAAGCTCAAGCCCGAGGAATACGCGGGCGGAACCATCACCGTCTCCAACCTTGGCGCCTACGGCATCGAGCAGTTCTGCGCCATCGTCAATCCTCCCCAGGCCGCGATCCTCGCGGTCGGTGCGATCGTCAAGAAGCCCGTGGTCAACGAGCGCGACGAAATCGAGATCGGACACCGTATGAGCATTACACTCAGCGGCGATCATCGTGTGGTGGATGGAGCCGTGGCGGCGGAGTTTATGTCGGCTCTCCGCAAGCTGCTAGAGTCCCCGGCGCTGCTGCTTCTGTAAGGCTTGGGATTGAACTTGGGCGTGCCCACGCCGCTCGCGCTTCGGGTCGCCTTTGGCGCTTCAAACTACTCCCGCCAGTCATAGGTTTTTTGCGCCGCGCGGCTTCGCATCCATCACTGCGGCGCGAATATTCCCTCTTCTTTTCCCCCTTCCAGGCGCTAGGTTAAGCCCATGAAGAAAGCCGACCCTCTGTCTCCGAGAATCGTCCAGCAGCTGGCGGTCTTCCTTGAGAACAAGCCGGGCGCTCTCGCCGCCGTCTGCGATGCGTTGGCGGGGGCAAAGATCAACATCTTCGGCCTGACGGTCTCCGACACCACCGACCATGCAGTCGTCCGCATGGTGGTGAGCAGTACCGAACTAGCCCTGCACCTCTTCGAGTCCCACGGGACGCTCGTGGTCGAGAGCGATGTCCTGATGATCCAGAACGATAACAAACCCGGCAGCCTCTCCCGGATCGCCCGCGCCCTCTCCGTAAAGAAGATCAACATCGACTACGGCTACCTCGCCTCCATGCCCTCGGCAAAGAAGGGCCTGCTGATTCTCCGCGTCACCGATCCCAAAAGGGCGCTTTCGGTCTTAAGAAGGTTGGATGCCGAATAAGGCGCTCCGAAGCTAGGGGGTTCACAAACAGCGGGGGATCGGTAGCATCTCGGGATCGTGTCTTCCTCCGAGCATCCCGATAAGCTGCACGACATCAGTCTGTTGACCTGCCTCTCGCTCGTCACGGCAACGATGGTGGGGACGGGCGTGTACACGAGCTTGGGATTCCAGTTGCAGGATTTGAAGAGTGGAGTCTCGATCCTCTGCCTCTGGGCCCTTGGCGGACTGGTCTCGCTGTGCGGAGCACTCTCCTATGCGGAGCTTGCCGCCCGGATCCCGCGCTCGGGAGGGGAGTACACCTATCTCTCCGAGATCTATCACCCGGCACTGGGATTCACGGCTGGATTCATTTCGTTAATCGCTGGGTTTGCGGCCCCCATTGCGCTATCGGCAATGGCTTTCGGAACGTATCTTCACGCGGTGTGGCGGGGGTGTCCCGTGACTGCAGCTCCCATGGCTGTAGTGATCGTGATCTCGTTGGCTCATCTGCAGTCGCTCAAAACGAGCGCTCTGGTGCAGAATGTGACGACGGGCGTGAAGTTTCTACTGCTGGGAACCTTTGTTGTGGTGGGCATCTGGAGCGCTGCAGGGCATCCCGAATCCTTGGCGACCTTGATGCCGGGGAAGGACTCGCTGAGGGAGTTGCTGCATCCCTCATCAGGCATCGTTCTACTGTTCGTTCTCTATGCCTACTCGGGATGGAATGCCTCCTCCTATCTGGCAGGCGAGGTGCAGGAGGGTAGGAGAACCGTGGGTCTCTCCCTGGTGCTCGGCACCCTCGCCGTGACGCTGCTCTATGTGCTGCTCAACGGGGTGTTCCTGACAGCCGCACCCGAGGATGAACTGCGAGGCATTCTGAATGTCGGAAGCGTGGCGGCTTGCCATCTTATCGGCCCCGCCGGCGGGGCTGTCATGTCGGGGCTGATCTCGATCGGACTGCTGTCCTCGATGAGCGCGATGATCTGGGCCGGCCCCCGCGTGACGCAGCGGATCGGCGAAGATTATCTTCCCCTCCGCAAACTGGCTCGGCTCAGTGGAGGGGAAATTCCCAGGAGGGCCGCGCTGCTGCAGTTGGTCCTGGTGCTCGGTCTCATCTTGACGGGGTCCTTCGAGGCTATCCTGGTCTGCTCCCAGATCCCCCTGCTTCTCTGCCTCATACTGGGCGTTTCAGGCCTCCTCATCCTGCGGATCAAGGAAAGCTTCCGTCCTCCGAACCTCGGCTCCCCGCCAGTTTTCTCCTGCCCCTTGTATCCCCTGCCTCCCTTGCTCTTTATTCTCTGCTCGCTCGCCGGCCTGGTCTATTCGGCGGTGAGCAGGCCACGGTTTGCCATGGCGGGAATCGCCATCCTGATCATTCCGTTGGCGATCTACCCATGGGTCGCCCGCCGGAGCTTGCAACAATCCCCCGCGGGACGATGATTCCACGCATCCTCTCCTCCCTTTTGCTCTTGGGCCTGTGCTCCCATGGGCTCATGGCCTCCGAGCCATCCACATTGCAGGAGCAGGCCGAGTTCCTAGCGGGGATTCCTCTCGGCAAGGGGAGCGCTCTGTCCCCCCTTCAGAAATCGCCTGAATACCGGCGGTATCAGAAGGAGCTGGAGGATCAGTGGGCGTTCTGCAGAAGCGTCCGATACGAAAGCATGCAACAGTGGGGAAGGGATCACCTCGGCCAGCATCCCTCGACGCGGGGGGTGCTACGCTATCTTTTCGGGGGGCCCGACTTTCTGAATGCCTACGCCTTCTTTCCCGACACGCGGGTCATGGTCCTGGGGGGACTCGAGCCGGTGGGTGAAGTTCCTCCACCTGAAGCGCTCGATCCGGCCTCTCTCGGCGGTGCCCTGAGGGCTCTCGAAGAGGCGCTCCACACCTCGCTCTTCTGCGGCTACTTCATCACCAGCGAGATGAAACCTCAACTTGTGCGCGGGTCTTTCCAAGGCGTACTTCCCGTGCTTTACACAGAGTTGGCGCTGACCGGAAACGTGATCGACTCTATGGCGATGGTGGGGCCCTTCGGTTCGCCGGGGGTGCAGATCACCTATCACCGACAGGGTGGGGCTTCCCAGACGCTCTATTATTTTCAGGCCGATCTCTCCAACGGGAGGGAGTGCCGGCGCTTCCTCGCCTGGCTGAATGACTTGGGCCCCGGGGTCTCCTATTTGAAGGCGGCCTCCTATCTGCTTCCTCTCGACTCCTTCTCGGAGACGCGTGCCTTCCTGCTGAAAACCTCGTCGCTGATCCTGCAGGACGACTCGGGGATCCCTTTCGGGAGTTTCCTTACCGGAGAATGGCGGATCCAACTCTTCGGCATCTATACCGACCCGCTGCCGATTTTCAAATTGAAGCGTAATCCATCCCTTGCCAAGGCCTACGCATCGGCCCTGCATGTCGGGTCGCTCCCCTTTGGGGCGGGATACCATGTCAACGCCTGCGATGCGAATCTGCTCCTAGCTGTCAGTGAAAACGCGCCGCCCCCCCTTGGATCGCTTCCGCCCCCGGTGACTCCGCCTGCACTCCCAGCATTTTCCTCACCGACTCCCAAGCCAAGGCCGGTCCGGATCCGCAAAGCTTTGCCCGTGACAGTCAAAAAGGCGATCGCAGTCCCCACTCCGGCATCTCAGCTTCCGGCGCCCACTCTCCCTCCGACACCGCTTCCAACCCCAAGCCGCATGGAAGCGGACAGTCTTCGGAATGTTATTCCGTCCGAGCGTTCGCTTACTCCGACAGTCGCCCCGGAGGAAGTTCCGATGACCGAATCCAAGACCACGGGTGAACAGCCATCGCAAGCAGGACCAACGCTCCTTCCGGAACCCCTTCCGACACCACCCGTTGATCCTCCGATGCTGCCGACGACGGCCAACGGCAGGCCGGTCGATTAACGGACCAATCGGTCGGCGGCGGTCATCACGACGAAGAGAAGTCCGATCGCGGCATTGGTGTTGAAGAAGGCTTCGTTGATCAGCGCGACATCGAGTGTCCTGGCGATCCGATGCTCGTAATGGAGCAGGAAGGGAAAAGGGCTTAACCCTAGGAAGTAGATCCCGCCGAGATGAGCCGAGAGGCCGAAGGCGATCAGACCCACCAGCATCAGCAAGTGCAGGAGACCCGCCAGACGGAGTGCCCCAGGAACGCCGAGCCTGACCACCATCGAGCGGAGTCCCTCGCGCCGGTCGGCATCCAGATCCTGGGTGGCGTAGATCATGTCGAAGCCGGCAACCCAGCAGAGCACGCCTGCCGCAAGAATCATCGGCGGCCAGGCAAAGGATCCCGTGACTGCGAGCCACGCGCCGACGGGCGAGACAGAGAGGGCAAGCCCCAGGAAGAACTGCGCGGCATGCGTAAAACGTTTCGTGAGTGAGTAGAAGAAGACAATCGTCAGGGCCAATGGGGAGAGCAGGAAGCAGATCCGGTTGATGAAAAATGAGGCCGTGACGAAGAGCAGCGAACTGGCCGCGCAGGTCGTGATGGCGGCGCTACGGCCAAGGAGTTTGTGTCGTCCAGCCGTGCGCGGGTTGCGCTTGTCGATCTCCCAATCGGTGACGCGGTTGAAGGTCATCGCCGCAGTCCGGGCAAAGACCATGCAGAGCAGGATCAAAACGAAGATTCGCCACCCGGGAAACCCGTCCGCGGCCACGACCATGGCACCTAGTGCAAAGGGAAGGGCAAAAACTGTGTGCGAAAACCGGATGAAGGTGAGAAAGCGGACGAGGGGAAGCAAAGGATGAGGGATGAAAGAGGGAATGAATCTGGAATTGCTTGCCTGCTATCGCATCAGGAATTCAGGAAATGCATGAGCCCATTACTGATCAATTGCGTTGGTGCGAAGATCATGAAGCCTGTTCACTTTCACACTTTTAACTTTTCACTCCCTCCGCTTCGCGGAGGGTTACCTGCTTCCCGGCTTCAGGGCGGGAATGCCGGCGAGATCGGGAGGCAGGGCATCGGCAGGGAAGGTCTCGGGCGTCATCTGGATGAGGCTTACGAATGGGCATCCGAAGTCGGGGACATTCCCCCCGCTGCGGTCCACGATCGATCCCGCCGCGACCACCACGCCGCCGAGTCCCCTGATGATTTCGATGGTCTCCTGGATCCGACCGCCACGGGTTACGACATCCTCGGCCACAAGGAAACGTTCGCCGGCTTTCACCTCGAAGCGGCGCATCACGAGGCCGCCGTTCCCATCCTTCTCCACGAAGACATGACGGGTGCTGAGATGGCGGGCTACTTCCTGACCGACGATGATTCCGCCAACGGCGGGTGAGACAACGGCCGGTTTCTTTCCATCCACTTCCGTATGGAAGGGACGGAGTTTTTCGGCCAACTCGCCGCAGACCTGAGCGGCGACGGGGGCATCCTGAAGGAGCAGGGCACACTGGAAAAACTCGCGGCTATGAAGTCCGGAACGGAGAATAAAATGACCATGGAGCAGGGCTCCGGTCTTTTTGAAAAGGGAGAGGACGTCGGTCATGGGGAATAGTGGATTAGGCTGTTGGGGAAGAGGCGGAAGAATCGAGTGTAACGGAAAGAGGACCCACTTGAAGGGCCCGGGTCTCAAACTTCATCCTCCTTCATTTCTCCGCGGTGCCCCGATGAAGGAGATGCCGCGTTTCTGGCGGTCGAGGAATTCCTTGGCGAGCACGCGGTAGGCGGTGGCGCCCGGTCCCCTCGGATCGTACTCGAGGATCGTCTTGCCAAAGCTGGGCGCCTCACTGATGCGGACGGAGCGCGGAATCGAAGCATTGAAGACGACTTCCTCGAAGTGAGCGCGCACATCCCGGACAACGGCGGCGCTGATGTTGGTGCGGACATCGAGCATCGTCATGAGCAACCCGCTCATCGCGAGGTTGGGATTCGCTCCCGACTCGCGGATCTGCTCCATGACGCCGACCAGCTTGCCCAGCCCCTCGAGGGCGTAGTACTCGCACTGGATCGGGATGAGAAGTTCGTCGGCGGCGCTCAAGGCATTGGTCATTAGGATGCCGAGCGAGGGCGGGCAGTCGAGGATCACGAACTCGAAGCGTCCCGAGGAGCGAACCGGTTGCAGGACACTACGGAGTTGTCCGAGGTGTCCCTCCATGCGGGCAACCTCGATTTCGGCACCGGCGAGGTCGAGATCCGCAGGGATGCCGGCAAGGTTCGGGATACGGGTTTTCTGGATAAGATCCTCCATCGGGGTCTCCCCGATGATGGCGGCGTAGAGACTGCCTCCGTCTCCGGCTTCAAGTCCCAGAGCGCTGGAGGCGTTCCCCTGCGGATCAAGATCCAGAAGCAGGACGCGGTGGCCCGCCTCGGCGATTGCGGCAGCGAGGTTGACGGAGGTGGTGGTCTTGCCGACACCCCCCTTCTGGTTGGCGATGGCGATGACTTTGGTCTTCATGTTGCGGATGGAAGGAGCGTGGAACTGGCTTCAGTGTGAATCCCTGCCGTAGTAATCGGCAAGCCCATGCGCGACTGCATCGGCATATTCCCTGTAAATGCTGGGCAACTGCAACCCGCAGACAGGGCGACGGCCCTCGTAATCCCCCGCCTGGATCCGGCTGAAGGCCTGCCGGCTGTTCATGACATACGGCTCACAGTAGACAACAGGGCACTCGAAGAGACGGTTGGCCAGGAGATTGCGGATCCAGAGATAGGGGTTTGATGAGGCGGGCATAGCCTTGGCGTTGCGGTAGGCGAAAGGTTCGAGCCCCGTTGCCGATGCCAGAGAACGGGCGACCGCATCAGAGGCTCCGAGTTCCTCGGCATGTGTTCCGCCGAGGAGCTTCACGAGCATCGTGAAACGTTCATCCTCATGGCGAAGCTCCTCGCCGGACATTGCGCCCGAGATCAGGAGATGGAGGTGGTTTTTTTCCGTGAGGGAAGGCCGGAGCGGATTCCCCCACTCCTCGGCATTGAAATGCAGGCAGACCACGAGATCCGGACGGATCCGCCCGTTCACCAGAAGGGCGCGGTTACGGATCTCCCCGACCCGATAAAAAAGCCTTTCCGCCTCGTGCTGGAGCCGCTGACCGGAAAGTGCCATCCCCTGTTCCTGAAGCGAGTCCGCCGCGGCTTTACGAAGGTTGTCTGGGCGAAGAGGGGTCGTGGGGCCGTTTTTGGTCCTGGTAAGCCAGACCTGCGCACCCATCGACTCAAGGCGTTGTTTCAAGAGCTTGGCCACGATGAGGGTCATCTCGCCCTCCGCGACGGGACGGCTACCCCCTATCCGGAACCATCGTGCCTCCATCCGCGCGAATCTTCCCCCGAGATGTCCCGGATCAATGGCGACGCGCAGACCCGCCAAGGGGCGTCCCGGAGCAGGTTTGCGCTCCAGACGACCCTTCCAGAAACGGGGTGGGAATTTCGGCACGCTCCCCGGAGAAGCCAGGGGAAGGGTGATGGGTTCGGCCCCCGGCCGCGGGGTGATCAAGGCCCGGGTGGGCGAGAGGGAGATCCATTCCCTCCAGGATCCATCGGGCACATAGACCTCCCGAAGAAGCCGTTCAACGTCGGCCGCGGTCATCGTTCCCGCGTACCGCTGAAGGGTGCTCCAGTCCGGCTGCGGTGCCAGCGGACTCAGGAATGCAGCGTGCGTGATCGGCGTGGAAAGCACCACGGCACAAAGCGCCCCGACAAAACGGGCAAGGGATCTCATCTTCAAGAGGCTTCATTTTTACATCGTCCGGGAGCCGGCTTTCGATAAAAAGCTATCCTCCATGGTAAAGATTCTTTTTCTCGGGGATGTGGTC
>Ga0209189_1000152_pt1 | contig 59305 bp, 52 predicted proteins | sample C_130820_EF_Meta_FD_187308 | JGI IMG/M metagenome (GOLD analysis project Ga0209189, IMG submission 187308) | Freshwater microbial communities from Lake Croche, Canada to study carbon cycling - C_130820_EF_MetaG (SPAdes) (version 3) | ecosystem: Environmental > Aquatic > Freshwater > Lake...
CGAGGCCATGAAGTTCTCGGTATCAAACGCCACCGAGGCGTTGTTCGAGGTAGTCTCCTTGAACTCCTTGAGCACCGCCACAATGATGTCGCGAGATAGCGCTCGAACCGCGGCCATCTTCGACGACAGACGCTGCACCTCAAACGGCGAGAGCAGGCGCAAGACTTCAGAGCCGATCTCGGCACCTACCGTCAGCAATACCACTGCGCACTTGGACGGACCGTCTAGTTGCGAAACATCGGTAATCGCCCCCCCAGGACCTTTGGCACCCTCTTTGAGAGCCTCGGCCAGCGACATCTGTTTGGGTGCGGGTGCGCCTTCTTCTGCCATCGACTATCCCCGAGTTGAATACATCAACTTAGATTGTAATGCGACAGTTATCGATAGGAACCAAAAATTGGGAGTTTGACGAGGAGTTGGACGTCAAACAAACGTTCCGTCAGCCAAACCAAGGCCAGAGCCGCGATCATTAGCGAACCCACCGTCATGACCCCGCGGCGATAAAACGCGGTGCTACGCAGCCCCCAGGCAAGCGGTAAAAAGACGGCGACGATGGCCAGCTGTCCCACTTCGACGCCCAAATTGAAACCAAACAACGCGACTAACAGCGCCGACGATGGCAACCCAAGGTCCGTCAAAACACTGGCGAAGCCAAATCCATGAATCAAGCCAAACAGGAACGCAACAGTCCATCGCTGTCCTTGGAATAAAGGCCAGACATTATTGAGTGCGGCCAGGACAACTGAGGCGGCAATTGTCGATTCCACCAGACGCGATGGCAGAACGACCCACTGCAAGGTTGCCAATGTCAGGGTAATTGAATGCGCAACAGTAAATGCCGTGACGACCTTCAGGACCTCGACACCCCCCTGCCGAAAATCCTCTGCGGGCACCCAACGGCGCGATTGGTAAACAAGAACCGAAGGGAGCAGGAGAGACAGCAAAAACAAAATATGGTCAAAGCCAATCCAGATATGCCAGAGTCCCTGTAGCCCAAACTGTAAGAGCGCCTGCCCCCCCCCGAGAGCCGGTGATTGGGTGGACGCATTGATCTCGAATTGTTGAATGGGACGGTCACCACCCAACACGGCCGTTTGTGACTGTTCGCCGAACCGCAAGTTAAAAAGCCCCCGATGCTGTGGATCGATGTCGGCGAATAATGTGTAATTGATTTCAAGTGTTTGCACAGCCTTCGGACACTGCCACACCAGTGGTAAAACCGAGTAAGCCCCATCGGAATGCTCATCGATTTGCTGCTGGCCAATCTCGAGGTGGCACTCTGCGCCGTCGGATTTGAGCCCAACGTGATTCTTAGCCAGCTCGGCAATATCGGCATGGCGGGCGCGCACTTCGCCCCAAGTTAGTTCTCCGTTGCCATCCTGATCGAGCCCCAAGGCAAAATCGAGGTCGCGCAAGGCGATATCCAAGCGTCCGGTCGTGGACTGTGGCGCGACATCGATGGTGAGATAGCTGCCCGATGATTTGTGGGCCTGCGCAGAACCCGAGAGCGCCAGCAACACCAGAAAACAGATCGAAAACCAGCGGTTCAAGTGCATGCCTTCGTCAAATCGGGAGCCTTGATAGCACGAACCTGCCGAGCCAGCGACTGCAAAATCACGGATTCAACCCTACTCTGAGCCATCCACTCCAACACTGGCTCGGCAGACTGCGGGTTGCGACAGGCGATCGACGCTTCGAGCAGGGCCCGCGCATCCGCAGCCTCACGCTGAATCCGATAGTTAGACTCCGCCAATGCAAGCGCGCGCTGATTTTCTTTAAGAAGAGATCGGGCAAAGCGTGACTCTTCCTTTTCATGAAGCGCATCGCCCTGACGCCGCGCCGCATCAAAGCGCTCACGCATCTCTTGTTGATACTTGGCAGCATTGGGGCTACCGGCATCCTTTGCAGCCAAAGCGAGGCGCAACAACAAGGTATCAGCCCGGGCAAACTCTTTAAGCAAGGTCAAAACCTCTGCGGGGCGACCCTGGTCAAGCAAGAAATCTGAAAATGCGGCCAACAAATAAGTGTCGCGCACGTCCAATGCAAGGGCGGCGCGAAAGTGTTGCTCGGCTAGCCGATTCTCGCCGAGTCGCTCTGAGATTTCAGCCATCCGGGTCAATGTCCAAAGCCGCAGAGCCGGATCCGCCTTGGGCTGTCGAAGCAAGGCAGACGACAGTCGTTCAAGTCCGAATTGTGCTCGCCCGGTCAAGGAATCAACGTAGGCCAGACATCCGACCACGGCGAGATCGGCGGCGAGGGGCTTAAGACGATCACAAGCTTCGCGGGCCTTGGCGTAATCGGCCGTTACCAGATAAACAGCTGCCAACCAGGACCACGCGACAGCGTTGTTTGGCTCAAGGCGACTCACCTCGGTCAAGTCAACAATGGCCTCGGGAAACCGATGGCTAAACTGCAGAACCATGCCCCGAACGAGTCGTACCACCGGCGGCGGCTCGGTCACCGACCACCAAGGTTTGAGGGCCGCTTGGGCATATCCAAGATAGCGTGGATCTCCCTCCGCGACGGCCTGCTCGAAGTACGCCCGGGCGAGTTCCGCCGCCAACTCGGGGTTTTGTGGATCCTGACGCCATGCCGCACGCAACCGGTTCAGTTCGCGTGACGTCGGATCCTGGGCCCGCAAAGGCAGTTTCTCAACGACCACTGCATCCGCAGCGGGTGTGTGCGGAGCGGCCAAGGCCACCAAAGGCCAGCCAATGTGCGCGAGCAAAGCGACGAGAAATAATCGGATGGAAGACATAGGGCGCGAATGTACCCGATGGATCTGTTCTTAGGTCAACCAACTTCGTAACTAAGCGTTACTACAGAGAGCATTCACTCATTCAAAAACAGTTTGCCTTGTGTTCTTGATTGGGTTTATGCTGCGCTCGCTCGGTCCACCCTCTTATTATCGGAATAGCACCATGAACAAACTGATTTCCGCACTTGTGTTTGCCGTCATCGCCGCTGTTGGCACTCCAGCATTCGCTGGCGCACACGCCGCTGCTGCACCGACCGCCGCTCCAGCGACTGCACCTGCAGCGCCTGCGAAAAAAGACGAAATGAAGAAAGAAGAAAAGAAAGACGAAAAGAAAGCCGAGAAGAAGTAATTCTTCTGCCGGGGAGCCGTGCTTGCACGGCACCCCGGTTTGGTGATCAAGCCCTGCTCGGTAAAACGATCGGGGCTTTTTTATTGCTGATGCCCTTTCCAGACATTTCGAAAAATGACGCTTCGTTCACAAAGATTGTTGCTTGCCTCCAAATCCAGGCGTCAACTTCTCCGAGGTTCCACGGGAGTTGTACTCGGAATCATTACCTCGCATGTACTGGCCCAATCAACGTGGCCTAATCGGCCCATTCGTCTGATTATTCCGTTTCCACCAGGCGGCGCCACCGACATCATCGGGCGAGCGCTGGCAAACCGGCTATCGACAACCCTTACTCAGCAAGTCATCATCGAAAACAAGCCGGGTGCAGGTGGCGTGATCGGCGCGGATATGGTCGCCAAGTCAGCAGCCGACGGGTACACGCTGCTTCTTGGCACGTCGTCAACCCATTCCGTGGGCCCTGCCCTTAATCCGAAGATGCCCTACGACGCCACCCGCGATTTTATTCCGGTGGTACATGTTGCAAACGCGCCAAGCGTTCTGGTTGTGGGTTCGAGTTTTCCCGCCAATACAGTGACCGAATTCGTCAGCCTGCTCAAACGCAATCCCGGAAAGTACAACTTTGGGTCGAGCGGAATCGGAACCTACCCGCACCTTTCCGCCGAGATGTTCAAATGGCGCGCCGGCAATCTTTTCGTGGTGCACATCCCGTACCGAGGAACCGGACTCGTCATCCCTGACTTGATCACGGGAGAGATTGCGTTTCTCATGGACTCGGTGGTTTCCGCGCAAACTCATATCAAGGACGGGAAGGTAAAACCACTCGCCGTATCAGGAGCTCAGCGCAGCGCCTCGTTGCCGCAAGTGCCGACCTTCACTGAGGTTGGCATTAAAGGACTTGAAATTAGTAACTGGTTTGGGATCCTCGCACCAGCCCAAACGCCGGCCGATCTCGTTGCGCGGATTAATCGCGAGGTCAACGCGGCGCTGAAAACACCGGATGTCGTGGAGCGGTTCTTCAAAGTCGGCGCCGACCCTGCGGGCGGGACTGGCGATCAATTCAAAGAGGTCATTCGAGCCGACCATGAAAGCTGGAAAGCCCTGATCACACGTGCCGGGATCAAACCGGAGTAAATCTCATGGGTCGCTTCGGGCCGTCCGCATGGCGGCGAGAACGCTTTGCGCACCTTTAGCGATGAAATTTGCGTCCGACCCAATTGTAACCAGCTGAAATCCCGCCGCCACCCGACGCAATGCGCCCTCGGGTGACCCCGTGTGAATGCCCGCTGCCACCCCATAAAACCTGGCTCGTTCAAGGATATGCTGGATCGCCTCCGCCACCGGGGGCGCTACGTCGTCAAAACTAGGGCGGCATCCGAGGGCAAGCGATAGATCCGACGGGCCGATATAAATCGCGTCGAGCCCCTCGACCGACAAAATCGCATCCAGTTGATCGAGCGCCTGCGCCGTCTCGATCATTGCAAACCGGACGATTTCCTGGTCCGCCCACTCCGGATAATCCGGCCCATTCACCAACATCGCTCGCAGGGGTCCATAACTTCGGGTTCCGGCCGGCGCGTAGCGTGTGTACGCGACAAACCGCTGTGCCTCTTCTCGGGTACTCACCATCGGGCAAATCACCCCCTGGGCACCGGCATCAAGCACCTTCATCAGGATCCCTGGCTCTAGCCATGGGACGCGAACGAGTGGGGTCGTTGCAGTCGTGGTGATTGCCTGAAGCATAGGCACCATCGCCTGGTAATCAACCAGGCCGTGCTGCAAATCCACCGTCAGGGAGTCCCACCCCTGCCTGGCCATGATCTCGGCGGACAAACTATTAGGGAGCGCTAGCCAGCCATTGACTGTGGCGCCACCGGCTTTCCAGCGCTCTCGAAGGGCGTTCGGACGCATGATTGAGATCAAAAATTGACGCTGTTACGACCCTTCAGTTGGAGAATTTCCCGCGCATCTTCGGAACTCGCAATCTCGAGTCCCAAACTCTCAATGACCTGTCGAACGGCTTTCACCTGTTGGGCATTCGTTTGTGCGAGCTGCCCCGGACTAATCCAGATCGAGTCCTCAAGGCCCACCCGCGCATTGCCACCCATCGCAATGGATTGCGCCGCAATCGGCAATTGATTGCGCCCCGCACCGAGAACGCTCCACTGATACTGGTCACCGAAAAGGCGATCAGCGGTCCGTTTCATATGGGCGACATCTTCCGGATGCGGACCGATACCACCGAGAATCCCAAACACCGACTGAATAAAAAACGGCGCCTTCACCAAGCCCCGATCCGCAAAATGACGCAGCGTGTAGAGGTGTCCGATGTCATAGCACTCGATCTCGAAACGGGTCCCGTGACTGGCGCAAGTCGTCAGAATATTTTCAATGTCCTTGAACGTATTCTTGAAAATCCGATCGTCCGAGCCCTCCAGGTAGGGTTTCTCCCAGTCGAACTTGAACTCTGGATATCGACCGAGCATTGGGAACAAACCAAAATTCATCGAACCCATATTGAGCGAGGCAACTTCAGGCTGAAAATGTGCACAGGGCTTAAGCCGCTCATCGACCCCCATGGTGGGGGCACCACCCGTTGTGATGTTGATCACCGCGTCACTGTTTTGCTTAATAACCTTCAAAAATGGCTCAAATGCTTCAGGACGTTGATCGGGTTGGCCTGTCATTGGATCGCGGGCATGCAAATGCACCAAGGCCGCTCCGGCGGCATGCGCACCAAGGGCTGCCTCCGCGATCTGAGCTGGAGTAATCGGCAGATACGGGGACATCGTTGGCGTATGGATCGCGCCCGTCACGGCGCAAGTCACCATGACCTTGCGACGACGTTTCAACACAGCAGGAGCGGCGGGACTTGATGACGAGGCGATATTGGCCGACATGCTGGGCAACCTTTAAAAATAGATATCCGCAGAAACAGCGAATTATCGAAAATTTAATTCAAAAAGACGACTGCGTCTTTTTATGGGCCGCCAGAGCGGCCAAACGATGATTTCGCCAAGCCGTTTTTTGAACGATCTCAGCGGCGCTAGGGTGCTTACCCCAAGCTGCAACAGCTCGCTGCCAACTCGCGTCATCCCAAACGGCTGCGGGTGGAGCGTCCGCCTGATAGCGTCGAAACCATGAGACATAGCGCTCGCAATAATCGGCAATACCATTCGGCGCGTTAAGTTCAATCGTCTCAAATGGCCCCATGAATGCCCAGCGTAAACCGAGCCCGTCGGCGACCGTGCGGTCCAGGTCCTCAGGGCTGACAACGCCATCCTGGACGAGTCTGAAGGCTTCCGTTAGCAAAGCGGCCTGTAATCGATTCAATACAAATCCGTCGACTTCACGCCGGACGTCAACCGGCACCTGACCGACACTCTGCATGATGGTGCTAGCGCGTTGCTTGGTCTCGATGCTCGTCCACGGCGCACCACACAGTTCCACTACCGGGGCCAGGTGCGGGGGGTTTACCGGGTGCGCAACGAGACAGCGACTGCGGCCTGCGAGCGATTCTGTAAATTTTGACGCCACGATAGCCGAGGTCGAAGATCCGAGAATGGTCCCAGGAGCGGCCGCGCCATCCAGCCGCCGAAACAATTCAATCTTCACATCGAGGCGCTCCGGGCCGCTCTCCTGAACATAGGACACACCGTCGACGGCTTCTTCGAGGGTCGCGACCACGCTGACCTGCGAGTGCGCAGCCTCGGCATCCTCTACCAAACCCAAAGCCGCCAGGTCACGCAGTGAGTGACCGATGATCGACAGCGCCGCTGCACGCTGCGAATCGACCGGATCCCAAACCTTCACCCTCCAGCCCGAGCGCGCGAACACATTCGCCCATGAACATCCGATCAGACCCGCTCCGACAATGCCAACGGTTTGCATTCTTAACTCCTTAAAGCCAAAGTACCTTGCGGCGCAATTCTAGATCTTGGAACAATAGATTCGACGGGCCGATATGGGTCACCTGCCCCGTTTCGAGTGCCACGGTTCGATCGGAGAGTGCCAAAGCGAGGTCCAAATGATGATCGACGATTACGATCGAGATTTCGTGGCGCAGTCGATCGAACGCCTCGAAAAGTTCCTCGACGACTGCGGGGGCGAGGCCCTCGAAGGGTTCGTCCAACAACAAAACCTTGGTATCCCCTGATAAAGCTCTGGCGACCGCAACCATCTGCTGCTCACCGCCGGACAAATAATCAGCAGGTGACCGCCAGCGTTCCCGAATTCTTGGGAAGAACTCGAAAATGCGCTCTTCTTCCCAAAACGCCCCCTGGCCGTTACGCCGTCGCATCCGACCGAGTTCAAGGTTCTCAGCGACCGACATTCCGGAAAATAAGCCCCGCCCCTGCGGCACGTAGGAGACGCCACGGCGGGTAATCTCGGCGGAGGTATCCCGCGCGAGAGGAATCCCACCCAAACGAATATCTCCACTTGACGGCGGCGCGATACCCACAATCGTCTTGAGTAAAGTCGACTTGCCAGCCCCATTTCGACCCAACAAGGCGACGATTTCATGCTCAGCGACATGGAAGCTCACATCGCGCAAAATATGGCTCTTACCGTAATAGGTATTGACTTGATCCAGGCGTAGAAGTTCACGTTCAATGGCGGCTGTTTCACGGTGCTTACCCGCCAACGCCTCCGACCCAGACCCAATATAGACCTCCTGGACGCGTTTGGAGTCGCGCGCATCATTCACATCGCCATCGATCAGCACCGCCCCTTCATTCATCACAGTGACCGCATCCGCCAACGCAAACACCCGGTCAATATCATGTTCGACCAACAACACCGGGAGGTCCTTCGAGATTTGCTTAATCAAGTCTCCGACACGTTGACGTTCGAGTGCCGCAAGCCCCGCAAGTGGCTCATCCAGCAGTAAAACACGAGGCTTGGTTGCCAGCGCCAACGACATATCCAACAGGCGCTGCCCCCCGTACGACAGAGAGGAAGCCTCGGCTCCCTCCACGCCAGCCAAACCCATGGTGCGCACGATGGCCTGGGTTTGCTCATTGACCTGGCTCAGGGACTCCGCATTAATCCAGCAGCCGAATCGATTGGGATCACGAGCCTGTACCGCAAGTCGAACGTTCTCCGCCACGGTCAGAGCCGGAAAAAGATTCGTAATTTGGAACGAACGGCCGACACCCGCTCGGGTAATAGCCTCCGGCGACATGCCCGCAATCGATTGCCCCTCGAGGGTAATCGCGCCCTCATCGGGATTGAACTGCCCCGAAATCAAGTTAAAGGCAGTGGTCTTGCCCGCGCCATTCGGCCCAATCAGCGCATGGAGTGTTCGGTCAGCAACCGTAAAATTAACGCCCTGAACGGCGCGAATCCCGCCAAAACTTTTGCGTAGCCCCCGGACTTCAAGGACCGGACGGGCCCCAGCGACTGGCGGTTTCAAGAACTCCGGCAACGCAGTGCTCCCCGCCTGACGGGCAGACATTGCAGCCTCGCCCACTCGCTTCCGACGAAAGGGCGCCATGACCCGCGCATAGAGGCCGACCAGGCCATCGGGCGAGAAAACAATGAATCCGACAAAGAGCAGGCCAAACACCAAAAGCCAATTCTCAGTCAGACTCGAGAGATAATCCCGAAAGATAACGAAAAACAGAGCGCCAATCGCGGGGCCAATGAACGAGCGCATTCCGCCGATGATCACCATGGCCAAAAGTTCACCAGAGAAGGCAACGGAAATTGGTTCCGCTGACGTCATACGATTCTTGAATAGCAACAGCACGCCAGCCAAGCCGGTCAAGGAGGTCGAGAGCACAAACGCAATCAGCTTGTATTGATCGGTCGGATAACCGAGAAAGCGTGCCCGTTGCTCGTTCTCGCGGATGGCAACCAGTACCGTTCCGAGCGGAGACCGATGAAAGCGCCAAAGCACTGCGCCAGCCAGCATCGTGATGACTGCAACCAAGACGTAGTAGCCCTGCGCGGTCTCCAGATCGAACCCCCACAGCGCCGGGCGGACGATACCGCCCAATCCATTTTCACCACCGGTCAATGCGGTCCAGCGAAAGGCGACCGAGTACAACATCGCCGACATCGCGAGCGTCAATAATGAAAAATAGACTCCGCGCCTTCGCAGGATCAAATAGCCGAAGGTGAAAGCAACGGCGATCACCGTGCCGAGACCAACAAGCATTGGGATCAAAAAATCGCCTGGAAACCAACGCAACTGGGCCAGGGCAGTCGCATAGGCAGCCAGTCCGAACCAAGCACCGTGACCAAAAGACGTGAGACCGGTTGTGCCCACAAGAACATTGAGCGCCATGCAGGCGAGACCAAAAATCACGACTTCAGTTGCAGAACTGATGCCCAGACCGAGTGATGTCAACAGGAAGGGCAACATGACCAAACCAATGGCCAGATACAGGAGATCGCGTTTCTGGGGCATCGGTTTCACTCAAAACGCTGAATGCGTTCGCCAAACAAGCCACGAGGGCGAATCAACAAGACCAACAACATCAGCAAATAAATTGCGGCCTCGGATTGTTCCGGATATCCCAAGGCAGTTACCACGCCCTTGGTAACACCCACGATGACGGCTGCGAGTACCACGCCCCAAAACGACCCCAGACCGCCAATCACGACGACAACAAACGCGGACGTAATAATTTCCGCACCCATCGCTGGATGAATCGAGAAAATCGGCGCGAGCATCACCCCAGCCAAACCCGCCAAACCGACACCCAGAAAAGCGACCGCGGCCATGTAGGGTTGCAGAGAAATCCCAAGTGCGCCAAGCATCTCCGGATTCTGAACCCCGGCGCGAACAACCCGCCCAAAGGGCGTGCGTTGCAATAACAGCCAAAGCCCCGCCACGCACAAAACCGCGACACTCAAAATAAGTAGCCGATAGCGGGGATAAACGAAATCGCCAATGAAAATCTGGCCGCGCAGTTCGGGCGGGATCGACCATGACAGCGGCGCTGCGCCAAACATCATCCGCAGCAACTGCTCGGCTACCATCGCCAACCCGAAGGTCAGCAACAACGAAAGCGCTGGGTCACTCTTATAAAACCGACGAAAAAGGACGCGCTCAATAACGACGCCTAGACAACCGACCAACAGGGGCGAAAGAATCGCCGCACTGGTGAATCCGAGTTGATTGCCAATAGACAGCGCCAGATAAGCGCCAATGGCGTAGAAGGCACCGTGCGCCAAATTCACGATGCCGCCGAGCGAGAAAATCAGCGACAAACCCAGCGCGATCAGCAGGTAATAGGCTCCAGCGAGGAGCCCATTCAACAGATGTTGAAGAAAAAGCACAATCAGGCCATCTTGCACTCATTCTCTTCGCTGGTGGTCGCGATGACCTCCAGGGATTCGTTCGGCCCAGGCACCGGGGCGGACGAGCGAAAAATGTCGTAGTTGTTCTTAATCTCATTCACGGGTAGGGCCTGCACCGTATACATCTCATGCATCATCTGGTGATCAGACTTGCGGAAATACCCCTCCCGAGTCTTCATCAGTCCAAACTTCGCACCTTTCTCAAAGTGTTCAACCAGTTTGGCCGATTCCGTGGATTTAGTCTCCGCCATGGCCTGCAGCGTCAGACGGATCGCGTTGTAATCACCCCAAGCCTGATTCTCTGGGGGGCGCCCGTAGCGCTTCGTGAATTCAGCGACGAATTTTTTGGTTTCAGCGGTCTCAATCAGGTGGTGCCAGACAACCGGCCAGGTCCCGAGAAAATTCCCACGACCGGCACCCCAGGCCAATGCCGTGTCAAACCCGAAACCAGCGACTGGAAATGCCAGCCCGAATTCCGAGTACTGCTTGAGGAAGTTCGTGATCTGATTGCCCGCGAGGTTCGAGATCACGAGGTCAGGTTTCGCATTCCGGATCTCAAGCAGCAGGGGCGAAAAGTCAGTGGCATCGGTCGGCACCAACTTATCCGCGGCAAAGTCCCCGCCATTGGCCGACATGAAGCGCTTGGACACCCGCAACAGATCATGGCCAAAGGCGTAATCGGCCGTCAACGAGAACCATTTCTTCCCCTTCACCAACCCCTGCGCCATCAGCGACCGGCCACAAGTTTTTACGTACATCGAATTTTGGCTTTCGATGTGGAACATGTATTTTTTGCAGCCTTTGCCCCGCAGCTCATCCGAATTCGCACCGGTATTAATAAAGAGCGTCCGTGCACGTTCCGTTACCTGGCTCAACGACAAGGCCGATGCGGACGATATCTCGCCGATGATGCAGGCCACCTTATCGCGCTCGATCATTCGCTCGGCTTTGGTTGAGGCTGTCTGCGGGTTAACGGAATCTTCTTTCAAGAGCTCGATCTTCCGTCCAAGGACGCCACCTGCCGCGTTCGCCTCGGCCACCGCCATATCCGCAGCCTGGACTGCATACTCCCCCAACGGCCCTAAAAAACCAGTTCGGGGCGTCAAATGACCGATGCGGATGACATCGGATTGCCCGCGACTAATCGCTGGGAATCCAAGGGAGGCTGCAACGACGGACGCACCGGCCAACGCGGTGCGTCGTCCCTGATTGACGGATGAGCTCATAACTGTTTATCTCCAGCTTCGTTTAGGAATTGGTAAGGCCTTAATGGAGCGTGAAGTCAATTCTGAACCCAGTCAACCAAGGTAAACCCCACCTCAGGAGCAGTTATGGATCTCGGCATTAAGGGATTAAGGGTCATGATTTCTGCGGGTGCGCAGGGCATCGGCCTCGCCATCGCCCGGGCATTTGCCAGGGAAGGCGCGGTCGTTTCGATTTGTGACGTGAATCAGGCGGCAATCGATGCACTCAAAGAATCCGACCCGGCTATCCATGCATTGGTCTGCGATGTGGCCGACCGGGCTCAAGTCAAGCAGTGGTTCGATTTGGCTTTGGTGCACCTCGGTGGACTTGACTGCCTGATTAATAACGCAGGGATTGCAGGCCCCACCGGCAAAGTCGATGAGATCGATCCTGAAGAATGGGATCGTTGCCTCGCCGTCGACTTAACGGGGCAATTCAATTGCACCCGACTGGCCGTCGGTGCTTTGCGAGACTCCAGCAATGCCAGCATCCTGAATGTTTCCTCGCTCGCGGGGCGCCTCGGATTCGCATTACGCACGCCCTATGCTGCAGCCAAGTGGGGTGTAATTGGCTTCATGAAATCGCTCGCGATCGAATTGGGCGGCGACGGAATCCGAGTAAACGGACTCCTGCCAGGGGTCGTCTCCGGCGAGCGGCAACACCGTGTGCTCAGCGCAAAAGCTCAGGCTAAAGGCGTCACTTTTGCAGAAATTGAAAAAAGCGCTTTTGCTGCGACTTCCATCAAGCAATACGTGAGCCCCGAGCAACTCGCCGACTATGCGGTCTTTCTTGCCAGCCCAAGAGCCTCGACAATCTCAGGGCAGGCGCTCTCAGTCTGCGGTGACACCAACATGCTAAGTTGAGGGTCGAGCGGACCGGGATAACCCAGCTTCAGGCTGATTTTCGGGCGGGCGGCAAATCGGTACAGGCACCTTCAAACACCTCGGCGGCCATGCCGATCGATTCGCCCAGGGTTGGGTGTGGGTGAATGGTCCGCCCGATATCAACGGCATCCGCACCCATCTCAATCGCTAGGGCGACCTCGCCAATCAAATCGCCTGCATGGGTCCCCACAATCCCACCGCCGATGATGCGATGCGTGTTCTCATCAAACAAAAGTTTGGTAAACCCCTCATCCCGACCATTCGCAATCGCGCGACCGCTCGCGGCCCAAGGGAAAACGCCCTTCCGCACGGCCAATCCTTCCTTTTTCGCTTGTTCTTCGGTGATGCCGACCCATGCGATTTCCGGGTCGGTGTAGGCCACCGACGGAATCACTCGGGCATCAAAGAATCGTTTCTGGCCCGCAGCCACCTCAGCCGCCACATGCCCCTCATGAACCGCCTTGTGCGCGAGCATCGGTTGCCCGACGAGATCTCCAATCGCGAAGATATGGCCGACGTTGGTTTTCATCTGCCGATCAACGGCAATGAAGCCCCTGGCGTCCACCGCAACACCCGCATGTTGTGCGCCGATTCGGTCGCCATTGGGGCGCCGCCCCACAGAAACCAGCACCAGGTCATAGATTTGTTCTTCAACCGAAACATCCGATCCCTGATTCGCAACTGACTCAAACCGAACGTGAATACCGTCGGATTCGGAGCGAGCGGATACCGTCTTGGTATTCAGCATGATCCGGTCGAAACGATGGGCGTTCTTCTTTTCCCAGACCTTGACGAGATCCCGATCAGCCCCTGGCATCAGACGGTCGAGCATCTCGACCACGTCGAGGCGCGTACCGATCGACGAGTAGACCGTACCCATCTCGAGGCCAATGATTCCACCACCCACAATCAACATTCGCTTTGGAATCGAAGTGAGCTTGAGCGCACCTGTTGAATCTATGACGCGGGGATCTTTTGGCATGGACGGCAAACTGACTGCCTGAGAACCAGCCGCAATGATCGCCTGCCGAAACCGGACAATCGTCTTTGACCCTTGGCCAGTTTCATGGACCGCGTCAGCCTCGACCGCAAGATGATGCGCATCAATGAACTCGCCCCGGCCCTGAATCACCTTGACTTTGCGGGTACGCGCCATCGCGGCAAGACCACCTGTCAGTTTCCCGACCACCTGATCTTTCCAGCCCCTTAAACGATCGAGATCCACCTGCATCGGTCCAAACCCAATGCCATGATCCGCAAGCGCTCGCGCCTCGTCCGCGACCGCGGCCACATGTAGCAGTGCCTTCGACGGGATACAACCAACATTCAGGCAAACCCCACCCAGCGTCGGATACCGCTCAACCAGAATCACGTTTAGCCCGAGATCAGCCGCGCGAAAGGCTGCCGAATAGCCGCCGGGGCCTGCACCCAACACAACCAAATCACATTCATGATCAGCGACCACCGATGAGCCAGTAATGATGGCCGACGGGGTTGGGGCCGCCAGCTGGGCTGCGGGAACTGCGGGTGATTTAACGTCCGCAGCTGTGGAGACCCCCAGCGACTGGGCTGCAAGCAAAACGACCACAGAACCCTCTGCCACCTTGTCGCCGATCTTGACCTTGATCTCTGCAATCGTTCCAGCCGACGAACTCGGGATCTCCATGGATGCCTTGTCGCTTTCGACAGTGATCAGACTTTGATCAACCGACACGGAATCTCCGACCTTAACGAGCACTTCGATCACCTCGACCGCATCGAAATCGCCAATGTTCGGAACCCGGACTTCCAGAGTGTTCGACATCAAATTCTGCTCCACTTAAGAATGAAATCGGCCTGGGTCAAATTACAGCAAGGTGCGGCGAAAATCCGCCAGCAACTGCCCCAGATAGGCATTGAATCGCGCCGCTGCAGCGCCATCAATGACCCGGTGATCCCACGATAGAGAGAGCGGCAGGATCAGACGCGGTGCGAACTGTTTGCCATCCCAGACCGGGCGGATTTGCGACTTGCAGACTCCGAGAATCGCCACTTCGGGCGCATTAATAATGGGCGTGAAGTAGGTGCCACCGATGCCGCCCAGCGAGGAAATCGAGAAGCAGCCGCCCTGCATTTCGGCTGGCGACAATTTGCCATCGCGGGCCTTGGCTGCCAGAGCCGAAGTCTCTTGTGCAATCTCAAGCACACCCTTGCGGTCGGCATCGCGAACCACCGGAACCACGAGGCCGTTTGGAGTGTCGGCCGCAAACCCAATATGGAAATACCGTTTGAGGATCAACTGATCGCCGTCGAGCGACGCGTTGAATTCGGGGAACTTCTTGAGCGCGGCAACGCACGCGTGAATCAGAAAAGCCAACATGGTGACCTTGATGCCGCGCTTCTCATTCTCCTTATTGAGAATGTTCCGGAAATTCTCGAGATCCGTAATATCCGCGTCGTCATGGTTGGTGACATGAGGGATCGCAACCCAGTTGCGATGCAGATTGGCGCCTGAAAGTTTTTTGATCCGGGACAACGGTTTCGCTTCAACCTCGCCAAACTTGGCGAAATCGATCTTCGGCCATGCCGCCAGCTCTCGCCCACCGAAGGCTGACAACGGGATCGCACCGGCGCCTGTTACACCGCCTCCGGCAGATCCGCCATGACCATCTGAAACGGACATTCCGAGCGACAGAGCGACGGCTTGTTTGACATAGGCGCGCACATCATCCGGAGTGATTCTTGTCTTGGGACCGCTTCCGGTGACCCGATGCAGGTCGACTCCAAGTTCACGCGCGAGCATCCGCACCGATGGCGACGCATGGGGTTGGTTGACCGGGTCAGAGGCCGCAGGCACGTGCGGCTCTACGGCGGAAGCGGGGGCAGGTGAGGCCACTGGAGCGACTGGAGCCGCGGGGGCGGATACTGGCGCTTCGACCGCAGCAGCAGGGGCGGCTGCAGGTTCCGAAGGAACAACCGCGGCAACTGCCTCCGAAGTCTCAAGCTCAAGGACCACGCTGCCCTCGCGCACTTTGTCTCCGACCTTGACTCGCAGCGCGCGCACGATACCCGCGGCTGAAGCCGGGATCTCCATCGAAGCCTTATCGCTCTCCACCGTGATCAAACTCTGTTCGAGCCGGATGGAATCGCCCGGCTTGACCAACAGTTCAATCACCTCGACCGACTCGAAATCACCGATGTCGGGTACCTTCAGTTCAATCACCGCACTCATGGATTTTTCCCCGTCCTTGTTCATGCGCTATGTGGGTTGGCCTTCGCGGGGTTGATCCCGTACCGAAGAATCGCCTCGGCCGCAACACTGCGATCCAGCTTGCCCTCGTCTGCCAACGCACGCAACGCTGCCAGCACGACGAAACGGCGATCTACCTCGAAGTGCTCACGCAATTTAGCCCGGAAATCCGACCGGCCAAATCCGTCCGTACCGAGCACTCGGTAATCGCGCCCTTTGGGAATAAATGGCCGCACCTGATCAGCAAACAGCTTCATGTAATCGGTCGTCGCCACGATGGGACCCTGCGTGGCCGCCAACGCCTGTGTGACATAAGGCACCTTTGGGTCCGCCTCAGGGTGCAAAAGATTGGTGCGGTCACAATCAAGGCCGTCGCGACGCAGTTCAGTAAAACTCGTCACGCTCCAGACGTCGGCTGCCACTTGCCAGTCCTTCTCAAGAAGGTCCGCCGCCGCAAGTGCCTCGCGCAGGATCGTTCCAGATCCTAGCAACTGCACACTACCCTTCGCTTTGTTAGCGCCCCGGCCCGACTTCAAAGTCGATTCGCGCAGTCGGTACATGCCGCGAATGATCCCGTCTTCATCGCCAGCACGGAGTCCCGGATGAGCGTAGTTCTCGTTCATCACCGTCAGGTAGTAATAAACATTCTCCTGGCGAGCCACCATGCGTTCCAGACCGTGCTGAATAATTACCGCGAGTTCGTGAGCGTACGTCGGGTCGTAACAGACACAATTAGGAATCGTCGAGGCCAAAATATGGCTGTGTCCGTCTTCGTGTTGCAGACCCTCACCATTGAGGGTGGTCCGCCCCGCCGTTCCACCGAGCAAGAACCCGCGCGCCTGCATATCGCCAGCCGCCCAGGCAAGATCACCAATCCGCTGGAATCCGAACATTGAGTAGTAAATGTAGAACGGCACCATCACCCGATCGTTAGTCGAGTACGAGGTCGCCGCGGCAATCCAGGAACTGAACGCGCCTGCCTCATTGATTCCCTCTTCGAGAATCTGACCCTGCTTATCCTCTCGGTAGTACATCACCTGATCACGATCGACCGGCTCGTATTTTTGACCCTCAGGCGCATAGATCCCGAGTTGGCGGAACATTCCCTCCATTCCGAAGGTCCGCGCCTCATCGGGCACGATCGGCACAACGCGCGGACCAAGTGACTGATCGCGGACCAACGCCGTCAAAATCCGGACGAATGCCTGGGTCGTCGAAATTTCGCGCCCTTCGGCCGTCGGCTCCAGAACCGCCTGCAACGCCTTGAGGGGCGGCACGATCAGAGTCTCCGACGAGCGCATGCGACGCTGGGGCAGGTATCCGCCCAAGGCAGCCCGGCGCTCGTGCATGTAGCGCATTTCAGGCGTATCGTCGGCTGGCTTATAGAACGGCAGAGACTCGAGTTGATCATCCGGGATCGGAATGCCAAAACGGTCGCGGAAATCCTTGATCGAGTCGTGATCTAGCTTCTTCTGCTGGTGGGTCGTATTCTTGCCCTCGCCAATCCGACCCATCCCGTACCCTTTGACCGTCTTGGCTAGGATTACTGTCGGCTGGCCCCGATGTTGGGTAGCGCTGTGAAAGGTGGCATAGACTTTGTGCGGATCATGGCCGCCGCGATTCAGGCGCCAGATATCTGCATCTGTCATCTTGCTGACAAGTTCGAGCAGACGGGGGTGTTTGCCAAAAAACTTCCGGCGCACGTAGGCGCCATCGTTGGCCTTGAAGCCCTGGTATTCGCCATCGAGGGTTTCCATCATGACCCGTTGCAGGATGCCATCCTTGTCGCGGGCCAATAACGGATCCCAGTACGAACCCCAGATCAGTTTAAGGACGTTCCAACCCGCACCTCGAAAGTCGCCTTCAAGCTCTTGGATGATCTTGCCGTTACCCCGCACTGGCCCGTCAAGGCGCTGCAAATTGCAGTTCACAACGAACACGAGGTTGTCGAGCTTTTCGCGCGCGGCGAGACCAATCGCACCAAGCGACTCAGGCTCATCCATTTCGCCGTCGCCGCAAAACACCCAGACCTTCCGGTTACTCGTATCTGCCAAGCCGCGTGCGTGGAGATACTTCAGGAATCGAGCCTGGTAGATCGCCATGAGCGGCCCGAGACCCATCGAAACAGTTGGAAACTGCCAAAACTCTGGCATCAACTTCGGATGCGGATAACTCGACAGCCCGATACCGTCAACTTCCTGCCGGAAGTGATCCAGTTGCGCATCGCTCAGGCGCCCCTCTAGATAAGCGCGCCCGTAAAGCCCCGGGGCAGCATGGCCCTGAAAATAGACCAGGTCTCCACCGTGACCTTCATGGGGGGCATGCCAAAAGTGATTCATACCCGCGCCGATCATCGTCGCGAGCGATGCGAATGAAGCAATATGACCGCCCAGATCACCGCCATCGGGTGGGTTATGCTTGTTCGCGCGGACAACCATCGCCATCGCATTCCAGCGAATGTAGGAGCGGATCCGTTCCTCGAACTCCATGTTCCCCGGACACGGCACCTCGAGGTGGGTCGGGATGGTATTGACGTAGGCGGTATGGGGGGAAAATGGAACGTATGCACCCGACCGACGGGTCTGCTCAATCAGCTGTTCCAAAAGTGCATGCGCCCGTTCGGGACCCTCACGCTGAATCACCCCTTCGAGCGCATCCAGCCATTCTTGGGTTTCCTGCGGGTCTGGATCGTGGATAGAACCAGCGAATTGTTCCGGTATTGCATTCATAGTTGTCTCCTGCCAACGCAACGACGCGCGATGATTCAAATTTTCAAGGTGCTTCAGAGAACTTGCAAGACATATTTTCAGATTGAAAAACCATTTTTCATAATGCGAAATTAGAATAATTATCGATATGTTTAACGGACGCCCTCCTGCCCTACCCTCGCCGATCAAGCCCACCGTCGGCGGCGCCCCAGAGCTCCAATCGCTCAGGCGGTGGTTAGCGGCGCCGACCGTTGGACTCCTATTGTTTCTAGGTTTGATGACGTCCGCATTTTTCTATGCCCAGGAGAGCGATCAGGAGCAACAGCAACAAACCCTGATCAGAGATCTCGAGTGGGCTCAACAAGCACTCAGAAACCGCTGGCAAGCTCATACCGAATCAGTCGCAGCTGCCGCACCGGAATGGTCTCGGGCCACCTATCGAGAACTCGGTGAGGTTGCCCCGCCCGGTGCGACCCTCGGTGCTCCAACCCAGTTTTTGCAGCGCAACCCAGAAGTCGCCTGGGTTGGGGCGATTGATACCAGGGGAACGGTTCTGTGGGTGCTATCGCAATCTACGATTACTCCGCCCGACACCCGAATCCCTGGCATGCAGATCGAAGATTCGATCGGAGTTCAGGCCTGGCGCAGTTCGCTCGTTCGCCGCGGGACCGCCTGGAGTCGACCTTTCACCGTCGAGGACGGCAGCGTGCTGATCGAACTGCACATCCCGATTATGCGCAGTGGCGTGGCGAGCGGTTCTATTTTTGTGGGATACCCCCTCAGTCGGTTATTTCCGATTGCGATGGCCAACGATTCGAGGCAACGATACAAGCTTGAGATTCTCAGCGCCGAGCGCCAGGTTCTTGCGAGCACCTCAATCCGTTCGGCCGGACAGCCGACGCTCGAACATGAAATCCTGTTGGAGCCACCAGGTCATGGACTGCGTCTCAAAGCCTATGGCTACGAACCGAGACCACAACGGGTAGAGCGGCTTCTTTACGGCGCGGTCATGACGCTGTCGATTCTTATTCTGGCCAGCCTCGGGTTGCTCTGGCGCGCGGTTCGATTGCGCATGCTAGCGGAGGCGCAGCGCGACCACTCGCTGGGACAGTCCCTCGCAGAGGCGGCTTTTCGCAGGGCAATGGAAGACTCGATGCTGACCGGTATGCGGGCGTTCGATAACCAGGGCCGCATCACGTACGTCAATCGAGCCTTCTGTCGGATGACCGGATTTGACGCCGAGGAATTGGTCGGCGCAGTCGCTCCATTTCCCTATTGGACCGATGACGAAATCATTCATCAGGCAGCCGCCCTTCAAAAAATGTTAGCTGGCGAAGCTTCCCCCGCTGGAATTGAAGTCCGGCTTAAAAGACGCGACGGCGGGGCAGTCGATACACGGATGTATGTTTCTCCCCTCATCGATCATAACGGCGAAAAAGTCGGCTGGATGACCTCGGTGACCGACATTACTGAACCCCGTCGCATTCGCGCCGAACTTGCCGCTGCCCAGGATCGATTCACGACCGTCCTCGACGAATTAGATGCCGCGGTTTCCGTCTTGGGCCTTGATGACACTGGCGCAGAGACCCTGCTGTTCGCCAACCCAATGTACCGCCAACTCTTCGGCTCTGACTCTTCTGGACATCGGTCTTTACGGGCGGCGATCGCCGCCCCCAAGACTGACAAGTCAGCAACCGAAGTCTGGAGTCACGAGACCCAACGTTGGTTTGAGGTTCGGACCCGCCCGATCCGCTGGGTGGACGGCCGCCAGGTTGAGATTCAGGTCGCCACCGACATCACCAATCGGCGATTTGATCTCGAGCGACAGCGGCGGCAAGATGAAAAGCTGGCCCACACGTCCCGCTTGATTACCATGGGCGAGATGGCGTCGTCGCTTGCTCACGAAATCAATCAACCTTTGGCTGCGATCTCGAACTATGTTTCCGGGCTCACTGCCCGTCTGCGTGATCGGGCACTTCGGGGCCAATCTATGGACCGTGAGGAACTCATCGATGCGCTCTCCAAGACGGGGCGCCAGGCCGAGCGCGCCGCTGAAGTGATACGCCGAATTCGGGGATTTGTGCGACGCAGCGAACCGTCGCGTGAATCATGTGAGGTGAGAACAATCATCGCAGATGCCGTGGGCCTCGCCGAGATCGATGCATCCCGCCACCGAATCCGAATCGATGTCGAGCCGCTCGTCGAACTACCCAATTTTTGGGCTGATCCCATTCTGATCGCTCAAGTCTTACTAAACCTCATGAAGAACGCAATTGAGGCCATGCGCAGCGACGGCCAGCGCTCGCAGTCAACTCGAGAACTTTCATTACGTCTAGCTGTCAGCGTGGTCGGACATCAGCTTGAATTCATGGTTGCTGACACCGGTCCAGGGGTGTCGCAAGAACTTCAGGATCGCTTATTCGAGCCGTTTTACACCACCAAAAGCGAAGGCATGGGAATGGGTCTCAACATTTGTCGCACAATTGTGGAATTCCACGAGGGACGCCTGTGGGTTGAACCAGCTGAACCCACCGGGTGTGTGTTCCGGTTCACCCTGCCGCTCGCGGAAGCCTATCAAGAAGTCGAAGAATCCACTCAGGTTGCACTATGATTGTTTACGAAGACACCGTGTTTGTTGTTGAGGATGACGAGGCCGTTCGCGATTCGATGCGATGGTTGCTTGAGGGCAACGGTTATCGCGTCGAAGCGTTTGAGAGCGCAGAGCATTTTTTGGAGCGTGTGGACCCAAAGAGCGGCGGCTGTCTGATTGCCGACATTCGAATGCCTGGCATGAGCGGTCTCGAGTTGCAGGACGTCCTGATCCGCCGTGGTTCCAAACTCCCTCTGGTATTTGTAACGGGACATGGCGATGTGCCGATGGCCGTTGAGAGCATGAAAAAGGGGGCCTTTGACTTCATCGAAAAGCCCTTCAGTGAAGCCTCCCTCCGGCAAGCCGTTTCTGCCTGCCTGGAACAGAATCAAGGAACCGACGATTCGGCAACAATCGGTCGTGAACGCGATGTTCGTTTATCGCGACTGACTGCGCGCGAGCAGCAAGTACTCGAGCGCATCGTGGCTGGCCGGCTCAACAAACAGATCGCTGACGACCTCGGCATCAGCATCAAGACCGTCGAAGCGCATCGGGCCAACCTGATGGAAAAACTGGAAGCCCGCTCAATGGCCGAGCTGATGAAAACCGCCCTGCGTGGTGGGCTCTAAACAAGCCAATTCGGCGACTAGTTTGATCGCGGTCCAACCCAGATGTTATGATCTTCAATTGTCCGGGCGGCTGTAGCTCAGTTGGATAGAGTACCTGGCTACGAACCAGGGGGTCGTGGGTTCGAATCCTGCCAGCCGCGCCACGGGTCCGAAAGCCTTGATCGAATCAGCCCACCCTGCTCCTAAGCAATCCGATGGAATGATTCCATCAAACGGGAGGATCCTGCTTGTTGCAGGCGTTCTTCTCGGGTTGATTGTTTGGCGTGGTTTAGCGCTAGAGTGGGCGGGCCTGTCATTACATTTTGACGAAGCGCAATACTGGGTCTGGTCCAGCCGGCTCGATTGGGGCTATTACTCCAAACCCCCGGTGATCGCGCTGATTTACCGGGAAATCAGCCATCTGTTAGGCGATGAAGCCTGGGTCATTCGAAGCGCTTCCGGCGTCATCTACGCTCTCACCGCAGGCGTGGTTGGGTTAATTGCTCGAGACAGCTTCGGGTCGCATTACGCCATTCCATCGGCACTAGGATTTGCCACCATTCCCGGCATTGCGGTTTCAGGCGGGTTCCTGACAACCGACGCCCCGTTGGTTTTGTGCTGGTCCATTGCTCTTTGGGCATTGCAGCGCGCCTGCCGTCGGAATGGACACCTTGGCTACTGGTGCCTTCTCGGCGTAGCGACCGGAATTGGCCTCATGTCGAAATACACCATGGGAGCCGTCGCCCTTTCGACTCTTGGATGGCTTATTGCGAGTCCCGAGCGTCGAGCGCACCTTTACCGAACCGGGCCATGGTGTGCACTGGTTATTGCATCACTGCTGTTCTCACCGAATCTTGTCTGGAATGCACAACATGGCTTTCCCACCCTCGGTCACACGCAAGAGATTAGTCAGCTCGATCGGGCTGGCCTGCATCCACTGCGTCTGATCGAGTTTGCCTTGGGCCAGTGGGTTGTTGGCGGCCCCCTGCTGATCCTCTTTGGGTTCCTTTGTCTCTTTGGGGCCTTCGGCAATTTTCGGCTATCCGCGCCCCACATGACCCGGGATAGTCAACTTGATGCAGACGCCCTATCGCTGCACAAATGGTTTGCATTTCCACTCCTGCTCATTGCCTGCGCCGAGGCCACCCTTTCACGCGCGCAGCCAAACTGGGCGCTCCCTGCCTATGTCAGCCTAACCATTCTGTTGGTCACGGCCATCCTCCGGCAACGGGGCTGGCGCACCCTGGCGTCTGCGTTTGCGCTGAACATCGCGATCTTGGCGGGTTTCGTCCACTGGCCAATCCTGCGTCACGCGATCGGATTACCAGCGGGCGCAAAGGGCGATCTGTTTGCGCGTTTTTATGGTTGGCCCGATTTCGCCCACCGGCTTCAAGACAAACTTGATGCTGACATGCTCCTTGTCAATGACGAACGGGCGAGTCTCGCTCTGCTCGCCTACGAGCTTCGGTTGCCAATGAATCGAATCGCCTCCTGGAATCCGGCGGGGCGTCGCGCAGATCACTGGAGCCGCTTTCGCGATCTGTCGACCGTTGCACGTGCGCAAACTGATAGCGCAACCCCACAGCGATATCTGATTGTTAGCGCCACACTCGACCCCACTGAACTGTTGAATAGTTTCGAGCAGGTCGTTGCGCAGGCAGATGATCCCGGGCCAGGCTGCGAAGCCTGTGCGAAGCCCTGGAAAGTCTGGATTGCTCAGGGCTTTCGGGAATATCAACAGGGCCGATCACACATCACGCAACCGGGCCCATTGCCTTGATTGTTCCGGATCAGAATGTCCGACTGGGCCTTCGGGCTGCGATTGCTGCCTCGATTTTGCTCGGACTCATCCCAGCCTGGTGGCCCGAACTCGATCTCAAGGTTGCCTCCGCTTTTTATGATGATGCAAAAGGTTTTACAAACCACGACCTCCCGGTTGTTACGGTCATTTACCACGGCATCAACTGGCTGGCTCGAGGCGCTTTTCTAGCACTCGTTTGCGGATTGGCTGGCGGTTTGGCCTTCCAGAGATTTGGCGGACTCAATCGGATTCAGACCCGTCCACTGCACCCACTTCGTCCACTTCGCGTCCGTCAGGCCCTGGCCTGCGCCCTGCTCTCGCTCCTTATTGGCCCGGGGCTTCTGATCAACCTCGTTCTGAAAGAAAATATCGGTCGGGCGAGGCCCGCCCAGGTCGAGGTGTTTGGCGGCAACCGCAAATTTTCGCCCGCCCTGCAGCAGGCCCACGAGTGCGAGCGAAACTGCGCATTCGTCAGCGGTCACGCGGCCGTCGGATTTTGGTTTGCAACGGGCTATGCGATTTCCCGACGACGCCATCGCGTCTGGCTCTGGGGGGGCACAGTCGCAGGATTTGCCGTCGGATTGATTCGAATCGTCGCCGGTGGACACTGGTTCAGCGATATCGCCTTCGCCATGACGTTCACGCTGATCGGGATCGGGTTAGCCTACCTCCTGGCGTATCGTCCTGGCCTCCGCTGGCGGTTGGTCAAAGCGCGTTTTCGAACCTCATTTCGCTAAGGACTCTGGTCAAAGATCGTCACCATGTCTAATGCCTCTAGTACCTCTATTGCCTCGGGTGCCTCTCATGTCACCGCAGCCGCCGCTCACCCGTCGGCGCCGTCCATCTCCATCGTTGTTCCGGTTTATAACGAATGTGAGAGCGTCGCCCGGCTGGTCGATGCCATTGGTAAGGCAATGATCGATGCTGGGCTGACCGATTTCGAACTCATCGTCACAGACGACGGTTCCACTGACGGTACCGCAAAGCAACTGGAAGCCCTTGCGAGCACGACGCCCTGGTTGCGCGGTCAATATCTCATCCGAAACTACGGTCAATCAACTGCGCTACAGGCCGGATTTGACGCCGCCCAGGGCGACATCATCGTGACGCTCGATGGTGACCTGCAGAACGAACCGCGTGACATTCCCCGACTCATCGAACTGCTTCGCTCACGCCCGGAGATTGACGCCATTTCGGGCTGGCGGATCGATCGTCAAGACTCCGGGCTGTCCCGCAAACTTCCGTCACGCCTTGCGAATGCGCTCATCTCCTGGGTCACGGGCGTGCGTTTGCATGACTACGGCTGCGCGCTCAAAGTGTACCGGCGCGAAATCGTTGAAGGGCTCAGACTATACGGAGAACAGCATCGTTTCATCCCTGCCCTGGCCGCCGAGGCTGGCGCCCGAATCCTGGAAGTCCCGGTCGCTCACCATGCGCGTCAATTTGGCGAATCCAAGTATGGAATCGGTCGCTGGATCCGGGTCGTTGTTGATCTCATGTGGATCAAATTCTTATTGCGATTTTTGCAGCGCCCAATGCATGCCATTGGCAGCGGTGGCGTCGTCCTCGGTCTCATCGGCAGCCTGATTCTGGGATGGATGACGATTCTGAAAATTGGATTCGGCGAATCGATTGGACAACGCCCCTTACTACTGCTCGGACTTCTACTGGTTGTGGTCGGTGCACAAACCATTGCGGTTGGCCTGCTAGGTGAGTTGTTGATCCGCATCTATCATGAGCCCGGAGGCCGCGCCCAATATCGATTGCGGTCGACCGCCCGGGCTGCAACCGGCAGTCGAGACCCCGTGGTGCGCGAACGGTGATCCCAGTCGCAAACCGTGCTTAAGAGATCGTTCAAAATCCTGGGTGGACTCGCTCTGGTTGGGGCGCTCTGGTGGACGCTCGACTTCGCCGCCATCCTTGCAACCCTGCGCCGCGTCGACCCGGTACAGTGGAGCTTAAGCATCCTGACCGCGACCCTTGCGAGCCTCGCCTGCGCCTGGCGTTGGTCGCGGATTAGCGCCGCGTTATCTGCGCCTGTGTCCATCTGGACCGCCTCACGGATTTATGCCGAGGCCATCACCATCAATAACGTCTTGCCCGGCGCAATCCTGGGCGGCGATGCATGGCGTGCGTTGCAACTAAAACGCCGCGGGGCAAAGCTGGGTGATGCAACCCTCTCGGTCCTGATCGACCGCCTTGCAGGTCTGTGGATCGTTGGTGTGTTCGGTGCTCTGGGGTGGAGCTTGTTGGGGCGCGATGCCCATCTCACGCCCTGGGCTGCATGGCTCTATGGTCTGGTCTTGATCGCGGTGATCATCGGCATGCCCCTTACGCTGTTCATCGCCTCGCGGATGCTGGATCAAGAATGGCTCCCGAACTTTATCAAGCAACGCCTGGCACCCTTGCGTTCCCAGCAAGGCATTCTGTTGCATGCGTGGCGCCGAGCCCTTTGGCCCTCCATCCCTGTGCAAGCGCTCGCCATCCTGACGTTTGGACTTTGCCTGCGCGCGGCCTCGGTGCATCTGGATCCGCTGACCCTGATGATGAGTTCCGGCTTTGTTTTCATGAGCCTCGCGATCCCGATTTCCCTCGCTGGTTGGGGACTGCGCGAAGCAGCCGCAGTTGTCATTCTTTCTGGTGCCGGCATCCCGGCCGAGAGTGCCGCGGTCGGCGCTGCTCTCTACGGCTTAGCGGCGACGGCGCAGGCGCTCTTGGCGCTCCCCCTCTTTCTGTTGAACCGACCCGAGCCTGAGTCAGCCATCCGTTGAACAATTTCAGCCGATGCCGCGCAGAAGCTCCAATTGCAATGCGGTTTTTCTCAACTCATCCCATCCACCAGCCTCGAGAAGCCATGTGGCGCGAATTGCCGCACTAACGGTCGGCCCGACAACGGGCAACGTGTTGCTTTCACCGCAACCTGTCGCCCGATCCTAACGCCGCACCGGAGAGCCCCATGGAGCCCGCTGCACAAGAACATACTTTATCCCGTGAACAATTTGAACAGATGCTGCGCGAAGCCACTGAGTTTGAAACCGTCCGACGGGCTGCCTATGCTGTCCTGGCGGGCCGCGACGAAGCGCTGCAGGACACCTTTGAGCGCCGGACCAATCCAATCGCCGCAGTCACCGAAGCCGCTGACCGTTTGCGCGACTACATGCTTTGGCGCGAAACCGAAACCGAAATGCTCGAGGCAGCATCTCGAACTCTCGAAACGATGCTGCTTCGAATGCGCCGACAACGCCGATCTGACTACAATCGGCCATAGTGGCTAAATTCGTCACTCATCCCTTGTCGCTCGCTCGTATTTAGTCAACCCTCGCCCAGCCCCACTGTCATGATTCAATCAGCGCCATCCCCCAGAACTGCGATTGTTACCGGAGCCGGCAGCGGCATCGGACGAGCCGTTGCCCTCGCGTTGTTGCAAGCGGGCTGGTTGGTGGTTCTGGCGGGCCGACGCCCTGATGCGCTCCAACAGGTCGCAGCCGAGTCTCTCGCTGGCGAACGCGCGCAAGCGGTGTCAACCGACGTGACCAACGAGTCCGGGGTCGCCCAGTTGTTCGCTCACACGATTGACCAGTTCGGACGTCTGGATCTCCTGTTCAATAACGCCGGAAGCAATCAAGCTCGCGGTCCCATAGAGGACCTCGACTATCAGGCATGGCGTCAGGTGGTGGACGTCAACCTTAACGGCATGTTCCTCTGCGCTCGGGAGGCAGTGCGCGTCATGAAGTCACAAAATCCGCGCGGAGGCCGAATCATTAACAACGGTTCGATTTCGGCCCACGCCCCCCGGCCCGACACAATCGCCTACACCGCGACAAAACACGCAGTGACCGGGCTCACCAAGTCGCTGGCGCTGGATGGGCGCAAACACGACATTGCCTGCGGCCAGATTGATATCGGCAATGCGGCCAGCGATATGACCGCGCGGATGGCCGCCGGTATCCCGCAAGCCAATGGTCACATTGTTTCAGAAGATCGAATGGGACTCGAATCCGTCGCGAGTGCGGTCCACTGGATGGCTAGCCTGCCAGCGGACGCCAATGCGCTTTTTCTGACCGTGATGGCAACCAAGATGCCATTCGTGGGTCGAGGCTAGCCCACGCTCCCGTTATTTTTTGACGGGGTTAAGCGCGCTCTTCAAGCCCGCTCCCGGCGAGAATTTGGCCACCTTGCTGGCTTTGATTTTGATGGTTTCACCCGACCGAGGGTTGCGGCCTTCGCGCGCTGCGCGCTTGCTCACCGAGAAAGAACCAAAACCGACCATCGTCAAACTCTCACCCTTGACCAACTGAGCGGTCACGGTCTCCAGAAAGGCATCCAGAACCCGACCCGCTGCCGCTTTAGACTCTCCCGAGCTGGCAGCCAATGCATCGACCAAATCGCCCTTATTCATTGAATTATTCTCCTCTAACGATTAGCAAAAAAGACCCAAACATCCGAAACTAAATATCCAAAGCAGAATCGTATCGCAGGTGCGGCCCGCCCGGGGAGCACAATCGGCGACAATGACGCGATGGATCTCGAAACACAAACTCTGCCCAATGGCCTCGTCATCGCCTCCGCCCGGCTACCAGGATTTCGATCCGCCGCGATCGGAGTCTGGCTCCGGGTTGGATCACGCCACGAACCCGCTGAACTTGGTGGGCTAGCGCACTTTATGGAGCACATGGCGTTTAAGGGAACCCGCCGGCGTGACGCTCGACGCATCTCCTTTGAAGCAGAGCGTGTTGGCGCCTCAATGAATGCTTGGACTGCGCGGGACCACACCGCATATTACTTGTCGCTCTTGGGCGAGCAGGCGCCAATGGCAGTCGACCTGCTGGCCGATGTCGTACGCGACTCGACCTTCCCACCCGAGGAAATCGAACGCGAACGCGAAGTGATCCTGCAGGAGATCGCCGAAGCAGCCGACGACCCGCATGACCTCGTTCAGGAAGGCTTCGACCGTGCCGCGTATCCTGATCAAGCGCTTGGCAGACCTATCCTGGGTGACCCGGAAGTCATCCGAACCGTTCAGCGCGAACGTTTTACAGAATGGATCGCTCAGCACCATGTCGGCTCGAATCTACTGGTAGTCGGTGCCGGAGCGATCGAACACCAGCAATTCCAGGAGTTGGTGACTCGACATTTTGGCGATCTGCCAGCCGGAACAATCGGTCAACGGCCCGAGAATGCGCAATATGTCGGAGGGTACTGGCATCGCCCAGGTGACTTTGCCCAAGTCACTCTGGTCTTGGGATGGCCGATTCCAGGCCGGTCCGATGAGCGATACCCCGTCTTTGAAATGCTAGCAGAACTGTTTGGTGGCGGCATGTCGTCGCCGCTCTTCCAGGCGGTACGCGAGCGACGTGGGCTAGCCTATGCGATCGACGCATGGGCGGAAGGTCATGAGGACTGTGGGCTATTTCAAATCAGCGCTGGCGTCGCACCGCGTAACCTGAAAGCACTGCTCGAAGTCACGTGCGAAGAGATTAGTCGCCTTGCCCGAGGCATCGATCCCGATGACCTTGAACGGGCTCGAAATCAACATCGCGCCATGTTGTTGATGAATCTGGAGCGCCCACTCGGGACTGCGGAATCAATTGCTCGCGACCTGATGTTCCGGGGATCAGTCTGGTCTGTCGAACAGCAACTTGAACGCATCGCCCAGGTGCAGTGCGCTGATCTCGAGCGGGCCGCCATCGAGATGCTTCGAACAACACCGACCCTGTCGGTCGTTGGTAAAGCTGGGCGTTTCAACCCGATGAAAACTGTCGAACGCAGCCTCGCCAAAGCCGAGAATAAAACGTCACCTTAGGACGACTGGGACCCAGACAGTCGTTCCATGCCGCGCTCAGAAATCCAGCGCTGAAGATCAAGCCACATCTGCCGCACCTCGGCGTCCACCGGCGCGCGCAGGTGGTGGGAAAGCTCGATCGTGACGACTGGGATATTTCGGTCAACGCCGGCGAAATGGCCGAGCGAGCCAGGAAAGATTCCTACGCGGTCCAGATAAAGCCGACCCAACCTCGAGGGCGGAATCGTCGGACCATCAAAATCGAGAACGCCGTAGGGGGCATGAATACTGACAATCAGATCAGGCCGAAAATCATCCACCTGGCGCATCAGGAATTGCGTCTCTGGTTCGGAAAGCGGCGACCGCCCAGGCCAGCGACGAGGGTCCCGACGGGTTCGTTGCTCCCAGTAAACAGGCGCCTCGCTGGCCCAGTTCTTGGTCGGAAAATTACGGTTTAGATCGACACCATTCGCATTCGTCCGACGGCCAGGTTGAGTGAGCAACCCATCGGGATTGAGCGCTGGTACAAATCGCCATTCGGTTTGCGCGGGTGTCACTCGAGCCAATTCAATCCACTTGAGCGCGAGCGCAGTCGACGATAACTCGTCTCCGTGGATGCCGCCGATCACCAGCGCCCGCAGCCTGGGTTCGCCTCCTCGCACATCCGTCAAGTAAAGCGGGCGTCCACGAACCGACTTCGCGTCGGAAGCCTTGAGGTCAGCGCGCTGGCAGACCGCCGGCGCAATCCCGATCAACCGACGCTGAAAATCAGAACAAAATCCGGCAGCGAGGGCCTGATTAGCGGTAAGCAACAGAAAAACCCAAAGGACCAGTCTTCTCACAATCATTCCTGTTCACCCGAACGCAATCCAGGATCCTATCGAAATTCCGACTTGACCACAGCAAACCGATGTGCTTTGCCAAACGTCTATCCACAGAAAAGCGCCGTACCGCTCGACCTCCCCTGACACCCCCCCGCAAAACCCAACCAGACGTAGCAAGTAACTGATTTAAAAGACTTTTAGGTTTTGACCAAAAAACAGGCAAGCCACCTCAAAATCCACTCAGCGGGCGTTTCAACCCGCCCTTAAGGGTCTTGTCCACCAAGTTATCCACAGTTTTTGTGGATTCCAGATCTGCTGTTCTAGACTGACCCGATCAATCGGACCCATCAATCGGGCGTAACGCCCGACTCACGGATGATGCGGCCTAGGCGCACCGACTCGGAACGAATCAAGGCTGCGAACTCGTCTGGCGTTCCACCGACGGCGGGGGTCCCCAATTGCTCCCATTTTTTCCTGAAGGCAGGGTCTTTAAAAATTTGGTTCATCACCGAATTAAGTTTGGCGATCACCGGTGCGGGTGTACCCGATCGAACCGCGATCCCATGCCAAGCGGTGATTTCAAAGTTCGGCAAACCCGCCTCGGCCATCGTGGGCACATCGGGAAGATTCGCGCTTCTTTTGCTGGCTGTGATCGCGATCGGTATTAATTTCCCAGCAGCAATATGTTGCTGTGAGCTGGCGATGATGTCGAACATCACTTTCACGTGCCCGCCAACGAGATCAACCAGAGCCGGACCAGCCCCCCGGTAAGGGATGTGGGTCAAATCAACACCGCTCACCCGACTGTAAATTTCTCCAGCGAGGTGTTGCGGCGTTCCGTTCCCGGCCGACGCATAGCTGAAGCCAGCGGGATTCGCCTTTGCCTGTGCCATGAATTCTTTGAGCGTGCGCGCCGAAACCGAAGGATGCACTTCTAGAACCAGCGGGAACGACGAAATCTGAATCACAGGCGTGAGATCGGCCTGCGGATCGAACGGCAATGATTTGAAGAGCGTCGGGTTCACAGCCATGGGACCACTCGCTGCCAACAAGAGCGTGTAGCCATCTGCGGGTGCCTGACGGGCAACTTCGGCCGTGCCGAGGTTGCCACCAGCGCCGGCCTTGTTCTCGACGATCACCGTCGCTCCGAGACGCGTCTGAAGCTCTGGTTGCAATAAGCGCGCCATCAGATCTGTAGGACCACCCGGCGGGTACGGGACGAGGAAACGAATGGTTCGGTTGGGATACTCCGTCTGGGCGCTTGCAGACGTCGCAACGCCTGCCGTCATCGCGGACGCCGCGATAAGCGACAAGACGGCCGGGAGAACGCGCCGGAGGCCAGACACCAACGTCAAAAGCGAGATACATTTCATCAGGTGACTCTATCGATTAAGGGTTGGCTGGCACAGCGCGTGCCTGAAGCGCGCGGTCGAGTCTTGGATAGACATGGCGGACGTTGCCCTCGTAGATCAGATGGCGTGCCTGATCGTCGAGTTGATCGGATGCCTCAATGTAGCGCTTTGTATCATCGAAAAAAGCACCCGTCTCAGGGTCAATCCCACGCACCGCACCGACCATCTCGCTCGCGAACAAAATGTTTTTGATCGGTATCACCTTGGTTAGTAAGTCGATGCCGGGCTGATGGTAAACGCAGGTATCGAAGAACACATTGTTCAACAAGTGGTCCTTCAGCAACGGCTTCTTAAGCTCCTGGGCGAGGCCGCGGAATCGACCCCACTGATAAGGCACTGCTCCACCGCCGTGCGGGATCACAAACTTTAACGTTGGGAAATCTGTAAAGAGATCACTGGTCAGACACTGCATGAAGGCGGTGGTATCCGCGTTCAGGTAATGCGCACCCGTCGTATGAAAGCAGGCATTGCAGCTCGTACTGACATGAATCATGGCGGGGATTTCGTACTCCACCATTTTTTCGTAGATCGGGTACCAGTAGCGGTCCGACAATGGGGGGCTCGTCCAGTGCCCCCCGGACGGATCGGGGTTCAGATTGATCGCGACGTTCCCGTACTGTTCGACGCATCGGACCAACTCGGGGATGCAGGTCGCGGGGTCGACGCCGGGCGATTGGGGCAACATCGCGGCCGGAATGAAATGCTCCGGGAACAACTCGCTCACGCGAAAGCAGAGCTCATTGCAAATCGCCGCCCAGGTGCTCGAAATCTGAAAGTCCCCAATATGGTGGGCCATAAAACTGGCACGTGGACTGAAAACCGTAAGGTCAATCCCGCGCTTGCGCATCAATGCCAGCTGATTCGTCTCGATGGATTCACGCAACGCGTCATCGCTGATCTTCAAATCGGATGGCATCGGCATCAATGCCGGGTCCTTGATCCCCGCGACCTGGCGATTGCGCCACTCATCCAGGGCCAGTGGTGCGGTCGTGTAATGACCGTGGCAGTCAATGATCATCGTAGTGATGCCTTCTAAAGAATGAGCACAGGTAACGGTTCGACTGATGATATCTGCACGCTCGGCACCCTAGGGAAAACCCTGGGCGCGCTCAATTTCGTGCCAACATTGGCAACGGCCCAACGTCCGCTCATCCAACACCTGCGAAAACCTCTCGGAGACGCCCGTGATCCCACCCGCATTTGACTACCACGCGCCCAAATCCGTCGGCGAGGCCATCGCGCTGCTGGGCAGTCTCGGCTCAGAGGCCAAACTGCTCGCCGGAGGCCATAGCCTGCTGCCCATGATGAAGCTGCGCTTCGCTCAACCCGCCCACTTGATCGACCTTAACCGGATCGAGGAACTGCGCGGAATCTGCGAGGAAGGCGAGACCATCTGTATTGGCGCGATGACGGTCGAGAACGACCTGATCGCATCGTCCCTTCTGCAAGAGAAGTGTGGTCTGCTGCCCGCAGCCGCCAAGCAGATTGCCGACCCTCAAGTGCGTAACCGCGGAACCATCGGCGGCGATATTGCGCACGGTGATCCCGCCAATGACCACCCTGCCCTGGCCCTCGCACTGGATGCCACTTTGGTGGTCCGCGGTCCGGGCGGGGAGCGCAGGATCAAAGCCGAAGATTTCTTTCTAGGCACCTACATGACCGCACTGGCCGAGGACGAGATCCTGGTCGGGTTGCGGGTCCCCGCCCTGGCGCATGGCACAGGCTGGGCCTACGAGAAGCTCAAGCGCAAAACCGGTGACTGGGCCACCGCCGGCGCCGCGGTGGTGCTGCGCCTCGACGGGGGTGTTGTAAGCCATATCCGGATCGGTCTGACCAACTTGGCAGCGACCGCACTCCGTGCCGCGGGCGCTGAAGACGTCCTGCGCGGACACCCCCTTACAGAGGCAACAATTCAGGCGGCTGCCGATGCAGCGATGGCTGTTTGCGATCCGGCGGACGATCTGCGCGGGGATCGCGAATATAAAACCGCCATGGCTGGACAGATGGTCAAGCGGGCACTGCACGCTGCGGCCGCACGCTGCCACTAAGCTCACCTGCCGCCACCGAACCCACCCTTCTGCCACCCATTCGCATCAGCGAACGACCCCAAGGAATTTCCATGGCCAAAAAGCTCGTCACCCTTAAGGTCAACGGCCGCACGCATGAGAAGGCCGTCGAACCACGCACCCTGCTCGTTCACTTCCTGCGTGAAGAACTCAATCTCACCGGTGCCCACATCGGCTGCGAAACGAGCCATTGCGGCGCCTGCACCGTCGACATCGACGGTCAATCCGTCAAGGCCTGCACCCACCTTACGGTGCAGTGTGAGGGCTCGGAAGTCCTGACCGTCGAAGGCCTCGCCAACGCAGGTGTTCTGCATGCGGTTCAGGAAGGTTTCTATAAAGAGCACGGATTGCAATGCGGTTTCTGTACGCCCGGGATGCTCGTGCGTGCCTATCGCTTCCTGCACGAAAATCCGAACCCAAGCGAAGACGAAATCCGCCACGGCATGAGTGGCAACCTCTGTCGCTGTACGGGTTATCAGAACATCATCAAGGCAGTGCAGTACGCCGCCCGTCAACTTCAACAAGCCGCTGTCGCGCACAAGGAGGCCGCATGAACGCTCCAACCGACCCGACTCTCCTTGAGCGCACGTCGGCCCTGCAGGGCATGGGCGACAGCCGCCTACGCAAAGAGGACGCTCGCTTCATCCAGGGCAAGGGCAATTATGTCGATGACATCAAGATGCCCGGCATGCTGCACATGGACATCGTGCGCTCGCCCTACGCCCACGCCCGCATCCGCAGTATTGACAAGTCCGAAGCGCTCAAGGTCCCCGGTGTCATTGCCGTTTTGACCGCCGATGATCTCAAGCCCCTCAAGTTGCACTGGATGCCGACCCTGGCCGGTGACGTGGCGGCTGTTCTGGCGGACGAAAAAGTGCACTTCCAGATGCAGGAAGTCGCTGTCGTGATCGCTGAAGATCGCTACGCGGCGGCCGACGGCGTTGAAGCGGTCATCGTCGAATACGAAGAACTCCCTGTGGTGATCGATCCGTTCGAGGCGCTCAAACCCGATGCACCGGTGCTCCGTGAAGACCTCGCCGGCAAGACCTCCGGCGCACATGGCCCGCGCGAACACCACAATCACATCTTCACCTGGGACGCGGGTGACAAAGACGCGGCCGATGCTGCATTTGCAGCTGCACCGGTCACCGTCAAGGAACACATTTTTTACCCCCGGGTTCATCCTTGCCCGCTCGAGACCTGCGGTTGCGTTGCGAGCTTCGATCCGATCCGCGGCGAACTCACCACCTACATCACCTCGCAGGCACCGCACGTGGTGCGCACCGTCGTTTCCCTGCTTTCTGGCATTCCTGAGAGCAAGGTCCGCATCATCAGCCCCGATATCGGTGGCGGTTTCGGCAACAAGGTCGGCATCTATCCCGGATATGTTTGCGCAATCGTGTCGTCGATTGTTTTGGGCAAGCCGGTCAAGTGGGTTGAGGACCGGATCGAAAACATCTCGTCAACAGCCTTTGCCCGCGATTACCACATGGATGGTGAACTCGCGGCTACAGCCGACGGCAAGATCACCGGCCTGCGAGTCAATGTGGTAGCCGATCACGGCGCCTTTGATGCATGCGCCGATCCGACGAAGTTCCCAGCCGGACTGTTCCACATTGTTTCGGGTTCGTATGACATCCCGGCCGCCCACGCAAGCGTCAAGGGCGTCTATACCAACAAGGCTCCGGGCGGTGTGGCCTACCGTTGTTCCTTCCGCGTGACCGAAGCGGTCTATCTGATCGAGCGCATGGTCGACGTCCTGGCGCAAAAGCTCAACATCGACAAAGCCGAAATTCGCGAACGCAACTTTATCCGCAAAGAACAATTCCCCTACACCAGTGCATTTGGTTTTGAGTACGACTCGGGCGACTATCACACCGCCCTGCACAAGGTGTTGGACGCATGCGATTACAAAGGACTGCGCGCTGAGCAAGCCGCTAAGCGGGCCGATCCAAACTGCCCGACATTGATGGGCATTGGCCTGGTCAGCTTCACCGAGGTGGTCGGCGCAGGTCCTTCCAAGATGTGTGACATTCTCGGCGTTGGCATGTTCGACAGCTGCGAGATTCGGGTCCACCCAACCGGTAGCGCATTGGCTCGCATGGGTACGATCACCCAGGGCCAGGGTCACCAGACGACCTATGCCCAGATCATCGCAACCGAATTGGGAATCCCAAGCGAAGTGATCCAGGTCGAAGAGGGCGACACGTCGACGGCCCCTTATGGTCTCGGAACCTATGGCAGCCGCTCAACGCCCGTTGCGGGTGCGGCGATTGCCATGGCTGCTCGCAAGATTCACGCAAAGGCGCGCAAGATCGCGGCCCATCTGCTTGAGGTGAACGAGAACGATCTCGACTGGGAAATCGATCGTTTCAATGTCAAGGGTGATCCAACCAAGCACAAGACGATGAAGGACATCGCCTGGTCGGCCTATAACAACGTCCCTGCGGGTCTTGAGCCAGGCCTTGAGGCCGTGCATTACTACGACCCACCCAACTTCACTTTCCCATTTGGTATCTATCTGTGTGTCGTTGACATTGATCGCGGCACGGGCGAGACCAAAATCCGCCGCTTTTATGCGCTCGACGACTGCGGTACCCGAATCAACCCGATGATCATCGAAGGCCAGATTCATGGCGGTTTGACCGAGGGCTTTGCGGTCGCGATGGGTCAGCAGATGCCTTTCGATGCACAGGGCAACCTGCTGGGCAACACCTTGATGGATTACTTTCTCCCAACGGCAGTCGAAACCCCCCACTGGGAAACCGACCACACGGTCACCCCAAGCCCGCACCACCCCATCGGTGCGAAAGGCGTGGCGGAATCTCCCCACGTGGGTTCGATCCCCACCTTTACCTCCGCTATCGTGGACGCGTTTGCGCATCTAGGCGTCACGAACATGACCATGCCGCACAATGCTTATCGCGTTTGGCAACAACTTAAAGCCTCTGGGGTCGCTCTTTAAATGGAAGTCAAACTCGAAAAGCGGTACCCGCTGAACGCGAGCGTCGCCCAGGCCTGGGCGGTGCTCTCGGATATCCGTGCAACGGCTGCCTGTATGCCAGGCGCCACGATCACCGAACAACTTGATGACACCCATTTCAAGGGAACGGTGAAGTCCAAGGTGGGGCCCGCGACGATGAACTTCGGTGGCGACATCGAGGTGCTTGCACTCGATGCGGCGACCTATTCAATGCAGATGCTCGGCAAGGGCGCGGATCGATCTGGCTCGTCGGCGTCGATGAATTTGTCTTCGCAAATTGTTGCTGGTGACTCGCCCGGAACCTCGGTCCTGGTAGGCAATGCAACGGTTGTTGTGAGCGGTAAGTTGGCCCAGTTCGGCAGCCGCCTTTTGGTGCCGGTCTCCGAGGCCATTCTGGGGCAGTTCGCAGGGCATTTCGAAACGGCCGCCGCAGCCGTTCCCGTCGCAACCCCTGCTGCGGACGCACCAGCGTCGGAGGCGCCGCAGGGCCCTGCGCCAGTATCCGAGGCCGCACCAACCACAGATGGGCATGCGCTGGGCGCCGATGCGACCGGTCACCCGGTCGAGCATATAGCGCCCAAGCCAGCCGGGGAACTGAACGCATTAGCCCTGCTTTGGATCCTGATCAAGGGGTGGTTCGCCGGTCTGTTCGGCAAGAAATCTTGACCTCAGCGGTTCCGACGACCCCCGCAATCTCCCTCACCGGAACCCTGCGCGAGGGTCTTCACCGCGTCGGCTATATCGCCGACGAGGACCTCAGCACCGCACTCTGGCTGGCGGGTGAATTACAGCGCCCGCTCCTGGTCGAAGGGGACGCCGGTGTTGGAAAGACCGCGTTGGCACTCGCGCTGGCGACTTCGCAGGGACGAGAACTCGTTCGCTTGCAATGTCACGAAGGCATTGATCTGGCTCAGGCCGCGTATGAGTGGAACTACGGTCGTCAGTTGCTTGCCATACGGCTGGGCGAACATTCGGACCGTACGCTGTCCGAGAACGATCTTTTTTCACGCGATTACCTGCTTGAGCGGCCACTCCTTAAGGCCATCACCAGCGCACAGCCCTGCGTCTTGCTGATTGATGAGATTGATCGCTCAGACGAAGCCTTCGAAGCCTTTCTGCTTGAGATCCTGGCCGACTATCAGATCACCGTCCCAGAGCTCGGAACCCTGCGGGCGCTCCATGCCCCTCAAGTCATCCTGACCAGCAACGGCACGCGGGAGCTCAGTGACGCATTGCGTCGGCGTTGTCTTTATCACTGGCTCGATTACCCGAATCTGGCCCGCGAAATTGACATCGTGCGGACCACACTTCCCGAGGCTGAGAGTCGCCTGATTGAACAATCGGTCGAATTTGTACAGCGCCTGCGCCGGGAAGACCTCGGCAAAACGCCCGGGGTTGCTGAGACCCTTGACTGGGTTCGGGCGCTTCATCGTTTGCAATTCAAGGCCCTTCCCGACGACCCCGAAGGTCTGATGGCAACCTTAGGATGTTTACTGAAGACGCGTGAAGATCGCTTCCAGATGGAACCCCGCCAAATCCACCGGCTCCTCGCCGGGCGTCGCGAGGGCACCGCCGCGGGCACAACGGCTGGCGTTGCGGGTCATTCTGGCGATTGAGGCAATGGGGCCCATGGCCAACCCGATCGGAGCCATCGCCGGCTTTGCCCAACTCCTGCGCGCAGATGGACTGAAGGTTGGTATCGCGGAGCAGCAGGCAATGGTCCTCGCAGCACTGGCGCTTCCGTTGGCGCAAATCCGACAAGTCAGTCCCGCCTGGCGTGCAATTGCCTGCCAGAGTCCTCGAGACTGGAAACGCTGGCCCGAGCTATTTGATCGCTACTGGCATCCTCATCGGGTTCGTGGAACCATCCGGAGCAGCGGCCTCGCCCGCCCCTCCAGAGACCTCCGACAGGTGGTGCAATCGTTACAGGATCAACTGGGCACAAGTCCATCATCGAGCGCACGAAAATCCCTTGACACGGCGATCAACGATGCAACCAATGCAACGGGGGACGCGACAGACGCCGGTGCAGATCGAGCCTTCGGCGGCGCCAGTCGCACGGACCCCTTGCATGATCGATCGGCAACGCAATGGCTCCCCCAGGACTTAAGCCAACTCGAAACATTGGCCGAACGCATTGCGCGACGACTGATGCGTCGGCTAACGAGACGTTGGCGTACACATCCGAGAGGTCGTCGCCTGGATCTTCGACGCACCCTGCGCAGTAGCCTCGCGACCGGCGGTGTACCCTTGCAACCCTCCTGGCGCCGGGTTCGCCGAGAACGCCCCAAGGTGTTTGTTCTAGTCGATGTCAGCCGGTCAATGGAGACCCATGCCCAGTTGTTTCTTCGAATCGCAAGGGCTCTGGTGCTTGCCCTGGATGCGCGGGTCTTCGTCTTCCACACTCGGTTGGCTGAGGTGACACCCCTGCTTGAACGGGACTCAGCCACCGTGCAAGAGAAGATCAACGCAGTGACGGCAGGGTTTGGCGGCGGAACTCGAATAGCGACCAGCCTGGCGGACTTTCACAGGGTCCACGCCCGGGCTCAGTTGGGGCGCGCTAGCCGCGTATGGATTTTCTCCGATGGCTTCGATGCCGATGAACCGCACCGCCTGCAGGAAGAACTGCGGGCGATCCAGCTGCGTGGTGCGCGTATTGTATGGTTCTATCCTGGATCTGCGGTTCCGGCATCGACGGCGATGAACGGCGCGCACCATCAGATCGAGGCATTTCATCGCCTCAACAATCTTCGCGATCTGAGCGAGATCGCGACAACGTTTCTTTGATTAATCGGACACTCAGATGAACGCACGCCAGGTCCTCGAAGCGGCCCACCGTCTGCAACAAAATGATCAAGCTTTTGCTCTGGTGAGCGTTTTACGGGTCGAGGCACCCGCCTCGGCCAGACCCGGTGACAAAGCCGTTGTCACCGCAGATGGCATCATCCACGGCTGGATTGGTGGCGGTTGCGCGCAACCCGCTGTCTTGCGCACGGTTCGGGAAGCACTCGCAGACGGTCGGTCACGGGTGATTCGAATTGCCCCGGCCGACGCCGAAACACCCGGACCGTCAACGACGGCAGTCAATTCAGAACGCCGGCTCGAAGACATTCTTGAATTCGGTATGACATGCCACTCGGGCGGAATCCTGGAACTCTTTATTGATCCGATCGTCGCCCAGACCCAACTGACAATCATCGGGGACACCCCCCTGGCCGCTGCGTTATGCGAACTCGCTCCCCGCGTTGGCCTGACGGTAACCGTCATTGCCCACCAGGCCGATCCCGGGCGTTTCCCGGCGGCCGACCGGGTGCTAACCAATGACGAGGATGCACCTGGAATCGCCCGTCAACATGCGTCCCTGAATGGATGTTTTATCGTCGTCGCGACCCAAGGCCGACGCGATCTTCAAGGGTTGCGCCTCGCACTGAGCCTTCCCGGTCGCCAGACCTTTTTTGTGGCGAGTGCCCGCAAAGCCCAAGTGCTCAAAGCAGCGCTCAAAGAATCTGGGGAAGCAGTCGATCACGTCGATGCAATCGTTGCACCGGCAGGACAGCTACTGGGTGCCCAGACCCCAGAGGAAATCGCACTCTCGGTCCTCGCGGCGGTCGTTGCAGCGCGGCGCGAGCGGATAACTCCACCCGCTCAATCTCTCCTCCCGCCGAGATCTCCCGAAACGCCGGTTGCACCTCAAGTTCCGCCTCAGGTTCCACCTCAGGTCGAACCGTCGGTTGAACAGTTGGTTGGACAGCCGGTTTCGATCGTGCCGGCTCTTGTCGGCGGCAGTTGCTGCGGGAGCTAGAGCAATGGGCTGTCTACTCAAAGGCGGCGGCGGACTCTACAGTCGCGTCGTCATTGGCGCGGTATTACTAGCCGCGGGCAGCGGATCACGAATGGGTCACCGGCCCAAGTGCCTGATCGAACTCGGTGGCGTCTCACTGATTCGGCGTCAACTGATTGCGCTTTCCGGTGCGGGCGTTGATGAGGTCGTCGTCGTGCTTGGTCATCATGCGAAAGCGATCGAACCCGTGATTCAGACGTTCCCGGTCACGATCGTTCACAACCCTGACCCCGATCAGGGCCAGGTCTCATCGCAGCGCATTGGTTTGGCAGCGCTCGGCGGAAAACTCGATGCAGTGATCGTGGCGCTTGCGGATCAACCCTTGTTGAACGCACAGGACATGACCGATCTGATCGGCGCCTTCAAAAAACGCCCAGAGACCAGTCAGGTTGTTTACCCGCTTGTCGATGGCGAACGCGGCAACCCGGTGATTTTCGCCCAAAGCGTGCGCGAGCAGATTCTTGAAAGTGATCTGAATATTGGCTGTAGACAATGGCAATCGAATCATCCGGAGTTCGTAACGCAATTCAACACGAGCAACCGACGCTACCGTGTTGACCTCGACACTGAGGAGGACGTTGCGCGATTCGAGCGCGAGACCGGGTACCAACTCAAATGGCCCTAGACCCTGGTTTTCACGGTCTCTGGCCGACCCCGATCGGGGTCTACCGTTTGCCCGATCCGCAGCGCATCAATGCCGTCCTCGCCCGGGCCCTGCAAGCGATCCGCCTGAACCAATCTGCGGCCCGGGGCGCTGATCCGCATTCACCCTTCTTCGCAAGTGACGACGATCTGATGCGTCGGCTCCAGATCGACGAGGGCCAGCAACTGGTGAAGTTTTTCGTCGAATCCCTCAAACACACGGTGACGCTGGCCAATCAGGTGGCCTGGGGGCCGTCACGTCGGTCGATGCGGATCGTTCTTGAAGGCCTGTGGTTCCAATGTAGCCGTGCGGGTGCATTTCATGATCTCCACACCCACGGTAATTGCTCCTGGTCAGGTGTTTACATCGTCCAAATCGATGACACGACGGTGCGATCAACGCACCCGACCTATGGTTCAACAAACGGCATCACGCGCTTTGTTGGTCCTTCGTTCGGCCATCTTGGCGGTGCGCACGTTGATTTAGGGAATGCCTATCTGCAGCCACCCCATGTGGACATTGAACCAATCCCGGGGCAACTCGTCGTCTTTCCGGCCTCGCTCCCGCATCAGGCGCTACCTTATGACGGCATACTCGACCGGATCATCATATCGTTCAATGCCAGTATCCATTCTGAAAGCGGCAACGATCAATTGCACGCCTTCGGGGCTGGCTGAAGACAGCCAGAACCTAAGCAGGCATGCTCGCAATGACCTGAGCGACCGCTGCAGTCAAACGCTTGGCGTAGGGGACGTGCAGGAATTCATTCGGCCCATGCGCATTGGATTGCGGCCCTAAGACACCACAAACCATCATCTGCGCTGCTGGGAAGCCCTCGCTCAGCATCGCCATCAGCGGAATCGACCCGCCCTGCCCGATATGTCCGACGGGCGAACCAAATTGAGCAAGACTGGCTGCATTCAAAGCCGTCTCGAACCACGGCGTCGTCTCCGGCGCATTCCATCCGCTGGATGCGCCATCGATCTGAAACGTAACCCGGGCCTGGTAAGGCGCGTTAGCTTCAAGCAAACGCTTGAGGTCCTGAACGGCTTGTCCAGCTTCCACCAGCGGGGGTAAGCGCAGGCTCAGTTTGAAGGCCGTATAGGGTCGCAGCACATTCCCGGCATCGGCGAGCGCCGGAAACCCTTCAGCGCCGGTCACGCTCAGTGCGGGCATCCAGGTCCTGCGCAGAAGCCCTTCCGTCGGATCAGTCGTCGTGGGCAACGAAACAAGATCCGACCCGCCGCAATTGTGATGCGCCCACGGAAAACGTTTGTAAATCAGGTCCCCCAAGAGTGCGGCAGTCACCCCAGCCTGCGCGACGCGGGTCGGAGGAATCTCGCAATAGAACTGAGACGGTAGCAGTCGCCCAGTGGCACTGTCCTCCAGACGATCGAGCACATGTCGCAGGATCCGAAAACTCGAGGGGACCAAGCCCGATGCGTCACCCGAGTGCACGCCCTCGGTCAGGATTTCGACCTTGAGCACACCCGTGGCCATGCCACGTAAACTGGTCGTCAACCACAGTTGATCGTAATTGCCGGCGCCACTATCCAGGCACACCACGAGTTCAACCGTTCCTAGACGATCGCCGAGGGCATGGATAGTCGGCAACAAATCAGGCGATCCACTCTCTTCGCTCGTTTCGATCAAGCCAACGATTCGAGGGTGTGATAGACCCTGGCGCTTAAGCGCCTGAAGCGCGGTAATGCTCGCATAGACCGCATAACCATCATCCGCACTACCACGACCGTACAACAATCCATCGAGATATGCGGGCGTCCACGGTCCCAGCCCCGAACGCCATCCGCTGAACTCGGGCTGCTTATCGAGGTGCCCGTACATCAGCACGGTTGGGTCTCCCGACCCTTGCGGTCGGGTCGAGGGCACTTCAAAGAACAAGACGGGGGTCCGACCAGGCAATCGAACGATCTCAAGGGTCAGGCCCGGCAAGCGCTGCGCGATCACCCAGTCGGCCGCCCGTTGTACGACCAGATCGAGTAGTCCGGTTTGTGCCCACGCGGCGTCAAAGGCGGGAGACTTCGCTGGGATCTCGACATAGCTGCTCAGCTGCCCAACCAGATCCTCGTCCCACACGCGACTGACATCGTCGACCAGACGCTTTGGGTCCAAGACGATTTCGGATTCACCCATCTGATAGCCCCCTGTTCAACCTGTTCAACCTGTTCAAAACGATGGCCCGAGCAACCCGGCGCTTGCCGTCGCCACGGACTCCGACTAGATTGCCAGAAATGACCGATTCACTCAGCGACGTCGAGAACAATGGAGTTTGAACCGAAATGGTGATTGCGAAAAGACTGATCGTGGCCTTGGCCGCATGCGCGGGGTTCTCCCTTTCATCCGCAGATGCGCAGACCTTGCGGTGGGCGTCGCAGGGCGATCCGCAAACCATGGATCCGCATTCGCAAAACGAATCGATGACCAACATGATGAACGGGCAGGTCTACGAAAAGCTCACGACCCGAGACCGGTCGTTGGCGATCAAGCCATCACTTGCAACCGAATGGCAACAGGTCAGCCCACTCCTGTGGCGATTCAAGCTTCGCCCAAACGTGAAATTTCATGACGGCGCCCCCTTCAGCGCAGACGACGTCGTTTTTTCGGTCAATCGCGCCAAAGAACCCACTTCGGGGATCTCGGCCTACGCAACGATGCTCGGTGAGCCCCGCAAAATCGACAATCTGACCGTTGAATTTCACCTGCAATCGGTTAACCCGATCTTCCTTCAACACCTCGACTCAATCTTCATCCTGAACAAAACCTGGGCCGAAAAATACCGGGTGACCAAGCCGCTCGACTTCAAGAATAAAGAAGAGAGTCATGCCTCCCTAAACGCAAACGGCACTGGCCCATATCAGCTGATATCGCGCGCACCGGGCGTCAAGACGGTCTACAAGCGCAACCCAAACTGGTGGGGAAAATTTGAAGGAAACGTTCAGGACGTCGTCTTTACGCCAATTTCAAATGACGCAACTCGGGTATCCGCTCTTCTGTCAGGAGACATTGATTTCGTGCTCGACCCGGCACCGCGAGATCTCCCGCGACTGCGAAACACCTCCGGGATCAAAATTTTCGAGGGCCCGGAAAATCGAGTGGTCTTCATCGGCATGGATCAAGGCCGTGACAAGCTGTTGTACGGAAATGTCCCCGGCGACAAGAACCCATTCAAGGATCTCCGAGTTCGCCAGGCGCTCTACCACGCGGTCGATATCGAGACCATGAAGACCAAACTGATGAACAATCAGTCTGTACCCACAGGGGCGCTCACAGCCTCTCCCCTGGCGTATTACAACGACCCTCAATTTGAGAAGCGTCTTCCGTTCGATATCGCCCGGGCGCGTGCGCTGATGGCGGAGGCTGGTTATGCCGATGGCTTTGAGGTCACCCTCGATTGCCCCAACAACCGTTACATCAACGATGAAGAAATCTGCATTGCACTGGCCGGCATGTGGGCCCAACTCAAGGTCAAAGTCAAAGTCAACGCGATGCCCCGGGCGACCTACTTCGCCAAAATGGACAAAACCGATACCAGTATGTACATGCTGGGATGGGGCGGCTCCGTCACTGACGCCGAGACGACGCTCACACCGGTCATGCGCAACCGTGCCGACAAGGGCATCGGTTTCTATAACTATGGCAATGTCAGAAACGACAAATTTGATGCGATGGCGGCAGCCTCGAGTTCCGAATCAGACCCCCGCAAGCGCGAAGAACTCGTCAAGAGCGCGCTGCGCGAGTACGCGGGTCAGGTTCACTTGATTCCGCTACACCGACAGATCATCGCCTGGGCTGCACGTAACTCCGTTGAAGCGGTTCACCGATCGGACAACTGGCTGGAACTGTCCTGGATGTCTGTGCGCTGATCATCGCTCGGTTTCATCCGAAAACTGAACCATCCAAACAAAGCCCAGGTCACGGACTGAATCACTGCCAAGACCTGGTCAAAGTGCGTAAACGCAGGGTGTGACAGAAAGAAGGCTGTAAACCCCCAATCGATCAGGATGCCGATCCCGACCAACGCTTTGCCAAGGCGAAGCCGGCGCCGAAACAAGGTGTAACGGATAGCGATCAGCAGGGCAAAATCGGGGACCAGCGCGATCAGCGATTGACCGATCGGTTGTCCCCCTGCCAGCGAGCACAGATACAAAACAGGCAAGACATAGAAGAGCTGAGTGCTCCGCCGCTGGTCAATCGACTCTTGCAAGCCAGTCGCCGACGCTTGATCGGTCATCGCATCCTCCATCGCGTTTCTCGGCACATGGCCACCAGATTTTGACGCCGCTCAACTCTGAATAGTCACCAGCGGCCAGACCAAAGGAGCCGTTGACGCACCGCACCAACCTACCGTTGTAACTCCTGCCCCAAGATCCGGGCAGACCTGGACCTAAGGGTTTAGCGATCTGCATCGGATGACCTTCAACGAACGGGGCAGGACATGATGGATTTTCGCAGAACACTGGTTGCGGCCGGCTTGCTTTGTTGCATCGGCGGGGCAAGCGCCGCGACAAAGACCAGCACGTTCGCTGTAACCACAACCGTCGTTGCCAATTGCTTGATCAATTCAGCCAGCGCAATGACCTTTGGAACCTACACGGCCGGTACGGGTAACGTCGACCGGACCTCGTCGATTGTTCTACGCTGTAGCAACACCACCGCCTACGGGATCGGTCTTGATGCGGGCACCGGAGTTGGGAGCACCCTGGCACAGCGCAAAATGACCATCGGCGCAGGTGGTACGAATAATGAGGTCAATTACAACCTCTATACCGATGCAGCACGAACGGTGTTGTGGGCGAACGCCGTGACCGCCGCCACCGCTGCAGGCAACCAGGGTGGTACCGGAACAGGCCTGGGGAATACGGCGACCCACACAGTCTACGGTCGGCTGGTCGACGACGCGACCAGTCAGGCCGCCACCCCATCGGCGCTCTACACATCGACCGTCACCCTGACGGTGAATTACTGATGAAGGCGCTCATCGCTCGGGTCCATACCCAGCGTCTGGAGCAGATTCGGTCGCGTCGCTATTTTCGTCTCCAGCAGCGCTCGCTACTCGCCTGTACGCTGACGATTCTTCTGAATGGATCTGCATTTGCAGCTAATTTTGGCGTCTCGCCACTAAGGGTTGAGTTGTCAGACCAGCAGCATTCGGGGGCGCTGACGCTACGTAATGAGGGCATCGAACCCGCGGTTGTGCAGGTACAAGTCATGAAATGGACTCAAGTCGATGGTCGCGACCACTACGCTCCAACGACCGAGGTGCTGGCAACCCCGCCGGTGTTCACCATCAAGAACGGAGCTGCCCAGATCATCCGGATTGGCATGCGTCGCGGACTCGACCCTGACCAGGAATTGAGTTACCGGATCTTTCTGCAAGAGGTTCCGATGCCACCACGCGAGGGCGATGCAGGGGCCAAGATTGCGCTGCGCATCGGTCTCCCTGTGTTTGTTTCGCCCATTGCGGTGAGGAGGATGGACATTCGATGGGATCTGGTGAAGTCCGACCCCAAGGGAATGACGGTCAGGGCGACCAATGCAGGCAATGTCCATAGCCAGATTCTCGGCTTTAAGGTTCGCGATGCCTCTCATCCCAACGCATCAAGCACACAGGATTCGGCCTACCTGCTTCCCGGGCAATCGCGGGAATGGACGCTGACGGGCCCACCGCAGATGGGACCAGATCAGATCCATCTCGATTTAAAGACCGACCAGGGTGAACAGCGCGTTGCCGTCAACAGTCTCAAAATTGAACATGCGGGGATGTGAAACGACTTGCCGGCATCCTGGCCACGCTCTGCTGCGTGGGCCCAGGCTGGCAAGTGGCTACCGCGGCTTCAGCCACCGAAGACCTGCTGGTGGCCGCGGAGCTCAATCACCAAACCTCGCCTGACGATGTCCTGATCCGACGCTCAACGGATGGCCGGCTCTGTATTGGCGAAGAGCAACTCAAGCGCTGGCGACTAAAACGGCCACCAGGACACTGCGAGGGACTGAATGGCGAGTCGTTTTACCAGCTGTCATCAATCACCGGCCTTCAATGGACGCTTGACGAACAGGCCCTCACACTGAAGCTGCAAGCGCCAGCGCAGGCGTTTGAGGGTTATGCGCTCAAAGCGAGTAAACCCGTAAACCCGCAGCCACAGCCCTCACCCCTGGGGGGATTTCTGAACTACGACCTGTTGGCTCAACAAGTCGATGCGAAGTCCGGCGTCCAGAGGTCAGGCCTCTTTGAGCTGGGAGTTTTTGGGAGTAATCGCGGCGTCCTGACCCAATCACTGCTCTCGAACACACGTCTGGACAGCACCTGGACGCGGGACAGCCCGGAATCTCGTACCACCTGGCGGGTTGGTGACGCCGTTACCCGCTCGGCCAGTGGCTGGGGACGATCGGTGCGATTTGGGGGCATTCAGTTTGCGACCAATGCGGCGACCCAACCCTATACCAACTACTACCCGACGCAGACCATCCGCGGGGAAGCGATCATGCCGTCCACAGTCGATGTCATGATGAATAACAAACTCGTTTCGAGTCATGATGTTCCGCCCGGTCCCTTTGCACTCAATGAACTGACCACGCTGAGTGGAGGCGGCGCAATGCAGGTCATCGTGCGCGATCTGCTGGGTCGCGAGCGAGTGGTCTCCCAACCTTACTATGCCAGCCCAACCGCATTGGCGGCGGGCATCGAGGAATACGCCTATGAAGCCGGGGCGATCCGGGAAGACTATGGTCTTGCCAATAATCATTACGGCCGACACCTCATTGCCGGCACGTACCGACGAGGGCTGAGCAACCAATTTACCGGCGAACTCCACGCCGAGGCAGTACCAGGCCAACAAGCCACCGTTGGCGTTGGGGGGACGTTTCTCAATTCGAAATCGACCGTGCTCGGTGGGGTGATTCACCTCAACAGCGCATGGAGCCGATCAGGACAAGGCGATGGACAATTGATAGGGTTTGGTTTTGAACGCAATCTGGTCGGTGGCTTCGGCTTCTCGGCATCGACCCAGCGCAGCAGCGCCCTGTTTACGCAACTCGGATTGGCACCCACCGAACTCGCCCCAAGACGAGTTCAATCAGCCTCACTCAGCTACTTTGGGGGCCGCTACGGATCGATCAATCTGGGCGTCATCGCTCGTGAAACCCAGAGCCACGAGCGCTCCGAATTAATCTCGGCAAACTACCAGCTCAATATTCAGAACCGCGCCACACTCAGCGTTTCTGGGGTGGCAAATGTAGCTGGCACCCCGACACGCGGACTTTTTTTTCTATTGGCGATTCCGCTCGGAGGGCGGGTCAGCAGTGCGATTTCAGCCCAACACGCCAGCGGTGACTCGCGCAGCACTCAAGAGTTCGCACTGCAAGCGCAACAAAATCCTGCGCCGGGAGATGGCTTTGGATGGCAAGTCAGAACGACAAGTCAAGGCGCACAGCAGGCAGGAGCAGTGCTTGATCGTCATGATGGAACCTACCGAGTCGATCTCGCCCGCTCGGCATCGCAGGACCTCTCGGTGCGTGCAGTCGCATCCGGTGGTCTAGCCTTGATTGGCGGCTCGTTGCAACGGGGATCGAGGATCAACGATAGTTTCGCGCTGGTTCAATTGCCCGATTACCCTGGCGTCAGAGTCTACGCCGACAACCAGCCCGTCGGGCGCACCGACGCACAAGGGAACGCTTTCATCCCAAGACTGCGTTCCTACGAAGTCAACCGGATCGGGGTGAATCAACTCGACCTTCCACTAGATGCCAAAGTGGACGCCGTCACGGTCAATGCCACCCCGTATTACCGCAGCGGAATTGTTGTTCGTTTTCCAGTGACCGAATCCAAAGGCGCGATGATTCGCGTGCTTTTTGATGATGACCTGCCCGCGCCGGTCGGGGCCACCTTGGTGCTCAACCAGCAACCTGAACCATTCACCGTGGTGATGGATGGGATGGCTTATCTGACGGGCCTGTCCCGCAAGAATCAACTTGAGCTGACATGGCGCAGCCATCGTTGCCGCATAGCGGTTTTAATGCCACCCTCGAATGACCCCCTACCCGACCTGGGAACCTTCACCTGCCGGGGGGTTCCACGATGAGTGCCCGCTCTCTCCGCGCCCGATCCGGCCTGATTGCCCTAGCCCTGATCACCTATGGCGTACTTCCATGCACCCTGCTCTGCCTGTTGATCGCGAGCACCGCGACTGCGGCCTCCTGTAGTTTCAGCGCAAGTCCAGCCATTTTTGGTCCTTATGACAACACATTGAACGAAATGGCAGTTGCAACGATCTCGGGAACCTGCAGCAAGGGCGATCCTGCGGACCCAGACATGACCGGCGCGACCCTAACCCTCTCCACAGGTGCGAGCAACGCGTTCAACGTCCGCCAGATGACCAAGGGGTCTGATCGACTGGAGTACAACCTTTACACCAGCGCCGCCCGAACGATCGTCTGGGGTGACGGGACGGCAGGCACTGGCACGGTCGCTGCGCTTGTTGTTCAAAGTAATGGCCGATTTCTTAATCACAATAGTTCGCGTAACTTTGCAATTCCGGCGTACGGACGGATCCCCGGGAATCAGGACGCCGTGCCTGGCGCATATAGCGATACCATCACGGTCACCATGTCCTACTGACAATCAACTACAAAGCGACTGATTCCGATGATGCGTATTGATTTTGTCTCTGATATCGCTTGTCCTTGGTGCGCCGTCGGACTCGGGGCGCTCGAAAAGGCACTGGAGCGTCTGGGCGGGCAAGTAAACGCCGAGATCCACTTTCAGCCCTTTGAACTCAATCCAAATATGCCCCCGGGTGGTCAGGACCTTGGCGAGCATTTACGCCAGAAATATGGTTCGACCCCCGAGCAGCAGGCCCGCACCCGCGAGATGATCACCGCCCGTGGAGCTGAGGTTGGCTTCACTTTCCATCCAGAAGGACGGGGCCGGGTCTACAACACGTTTGATGCCCATCGATTGTTGCATTGGTCATCGGTTCACGATGCCGACCCTGCCCAGGCCCGGAACGACCAGTACCGCCTCAAAAAAGCACTGCTCGAAGCCTACCAAGGCCGAGCCGAATGCATCGAGTCGCCAGAAGTTCTACTGGCGGCGGTTGCAGCGGCTGGGTTGTCCGTGACCGAGGCAAAACGAGTCCTCGAGAGCGACCTTTACGGCGACGCCGTTCGCGAACGCCAGGCGATTTATCGCGCCGCCGATATTCATGCCGTTCCCGCCGTGATCATTAATGATGAACACCTGATCTCGGGCGGGCACCCGGTTGAAGTCTTCGAAGCGGCGTTACGCGAAATCGCCGGGCTCGAACCCGCCTAAGCTTGAATCCGCCTAACTTTGACCCCCCTGAGCCTCAAGACGCAGATTTCAAAAACTTTAGAACGGCCTCAGTAAACAACTCGGGCTGTTCCATGTTGCTGAGGTGCGCTGCGTTCGGCAACACACACAATTGCGAATCCACCAGATGTTCATGGAGTTGCTGTGCCATGGCAGGTGGCGTCGCCTGATCGGAGTCGCCCACCAGGATCAGCGCAGGAATACTGACCTGCCGGAGCGCCTCGAGGGTGTTGACTGCACCGATTGCCAAGCAACATGCGGCATAACCCTCGACTGCAGACCCTTCAATCATTGCAGCGACGCTCGCCATGACCTCAGGATGAGCCGCCCGGTAAGGTTCGGTAAACCAGCGCGAAAGCGAACCTTCCACCATGGCTGCCATCCCCTTCAACTGCGCGGTGGCCGCCCGATCGGCCCAAAGAGCAGTCGCATTAGCCGGACCACGCCCGGTCGTATTGGCAAGGATCAAATGCGACAGGCGCTCAGGTGCCTTAATTGCCAGAGTCTGGCCGATCATGCCGCCCATGGATAGCCCAAGCCAGTGGCTTTGCTTGATGCCAAGTTCGTCCCAAAGCTCCACGACATCCTGAGCCAGATCGCTCATCTGGTAGGGCCCAGAAGGGCTATCCGACTGACCATGGCCTCGGGTTTCGATCCGCAGCACCTTGAAATGCTGCGATAGCGCATTGATTTGTGGCGCCCACATCGAGTTGTTGGTACCCACCGAGTGCGAGAGCGTCAGCCAAGGGCCGTCACCATCGATCTCGTAATGCAGCTTGACGTGGTTAACCGTTGCAAACATGGTCAGATTGACTCCATAAAAAAAGAAGCAACAAGGCGGGATCGCCGATCTTACGCGCTCCGGATTAAACTCCATGACACAACCAACAGGAGCCCCGCTGAGGCACAGGAGACCCGTAATGAGCCAACAAACCAAGTACTTGCTCGATGAAAGCCAGATGCCTAAATTCTGGTACAACATCCAAGCTGACCTGCCACAGCCGGCCCCACCGGTTCTTCATCCCGGCACCCATCAACCCGTCGGTCCCGACGATTTGGCCCCGCTCTTTCCGATGGATTTAATCCTTCAGGAAGTCTCGACCGAACGCGAAATTGAGATCCCTGAGCCCGTCCGCGACATCTACCGCCTGTGGCGTCCAGCTCCGATGTATCGGGCCCATCAACTTGAGAAGGCGCTCGGCACTCCAGCGAAAATTTTCTACAAGTACGAAGGGGTCAGTCCAGCGGGCAGTCACAAGCCCAATACGGCGGTGCCGCAGGCTTTCTACAACGCGAAAGCGGGCGTCAAGCGGCTGACCACAGAGACCGGTGCAGGGCAATGGGGAACCTCGTTAGCCTTCGCTGGATCATTGTTCGATCTTGAAGTGCTGATCTTTCAGGTCAGGGTTTCCTATGACCAGAAGCCCTACCGGCGCGCCGTGATGGAGACCTACGGTGCACGCTGCCTGGCATCGCCATCGACCGAAACAGTCTTTGGCCGCAGCGTCCTCGAACAGCGCCCTGATCATCCAGGCAGTCTAGGCATCGCCATTTCAGAAGCCGTCGAACTCGCAGCGCAGCGAGATGACACCAAATATGCGCTCGGCTCGGTGTTGAATCACGTTCTCATGCACCAAACGATTATTGGTCAGGAATCGATGCTGCAAATGGAAATGGCCGATCTTTGGCCCGATGTCGTGGTGGGATGTACTGGAGGGGGTTCGAATTTCTCGGGGATCGCATTCCCGTTTATCGGACACGGCCTGCGCGGTGGCCCAAAACCAAGAATCGTCGCCGTCGAACCCGCTGCCTGCCCATCTCTTACCCGTGGGCGTTATGCCTACGACTTTGGCGATACCGGTCACATGACGCCGCTGACCAAGATGCATACGCTGGGTTCAACGTTTACGCCCCCGAGCTTTCATGCGGGCGGTCTGCGTTACCACGGTATGGCGCCGCTGGTGTCGCATCTCAAGGAACTCAATCTGATCGAAGCAACGGCATACACGCAGGGCGAATGTTTTGCCGCTGGCGTGCTCTTCGCGCGCCACGAAGGCATCGTTCCCGCACCCGAGGCGAACCATGCCGTTAAAGGTGCGATTGAAGAAGCACTTCGGTGCAAGCGCGAAGGCCGCAGCGAAACCATCCTGTTCAATCTCTGTGGACATGGGCACTTCGACATGACGGCTTACCAGAAGTATTTTGCTGGTGAACTCGTTGACGAAGCCTATGACGAGGCCGAACTCGCCATGGCGCTGGCCGGACTGCCGAGTGTTGCCTGATGCATCCCCGTGTGTTCTGCCGCCTCAAGAGGCGGCCCTTGTCGTTCGTTCAAACCTGGGGACTGACCCCAGATTGCCGGAACTGGCCTCCGGTTTTCGACCAGGCAAGCAGCCCGTCATCGCGCAGGATTATCTCGCCGTCACGGCGAATCCACTGGCGACCCAGGCCGGCTGTCGCGTATTGCACCAGGGCGGGAGTGCGATGGATGCCGCCGTGGCCGTGCAACTGGTCCTGGGACTGGTTGAGCCCCAATCGTCAGGTATCGGTGGCGGTGCATTCATCCTTCACTATGATGCCTCCACCGGGCAGTTGCAAAGTTACGATGGCCGTGAAACCGCGCCCGCAGCGTCGAGCGAAAACGATCTGCGCTTGATCAGTGCGAGTGACCCAAACCCGCTACATCCCAGACTAGCGCACCCGTTTCTCAGCGCGCGAGCCAGCGGACGATCGATCGGGACACCGGGCGTGTTGCGCATGCTCGAGATGGCCCATCAGGATTACGGCCGGCAGACCTGGTCAAGCCTCTTTGAGCCGGCGATCCAGATCGCAACCGAAGGCTTTGTCATCAGCCCCAGGATGGCTGCGGCAATCCGAACCGCCCGAAATGACCTGTTACGCGACCCCGACGCCAGCGCGTATTTTCTGAATCCCGACCTCAGTGCGAAGTCCGTAGGAACAGTGCTGCGCAATCCCGACTATGCCGCGACTCTTGCCACCATCGCCCGCGAAGGCGCTCAAGCCTTCTACATCGGACCCATCGCAGAATCGATCGTTAACAAGATTAAAGTCAACCGCGGCAGCGACCATGCGCCGGTCGCCATGACCCCGGGGCTTACCGAACTGAGCGATCTGGCCAATTACCGAGCGGCACGTCGCGAACCAGTCTGTCGGCCTTATCGCCAGACCATCATCTGCGGCATGGGGCCCCCATCAACCGGCGGAATTGCGGTAGCCCAAACCCTTGGAATTTTGGAGAATTTTGATCTTAAGGCGCATCGACCGTCGGTGGTCCAGAGCGACGGCGGGCGGCCGACCGTGACCGGCATTCATGTCATCAGCGAAGCCCAGCGACTTGCGTATGCGGATCGGTATCGATATGTCGCCGATACTGATTTTGTCCCGCTCCCCGGGCTCGGTGTCGACACCTTACTGGACCCTGGCTATCTCGCTTCGAGGGCAGCACTGATTTCCACCCAACAGTCGATGGGCGTGGCCAAACCCGGAGTCTTTGCGAATACTCAGGCGCAGGGAGACAACACCTCCGAGGGTAATGGCACCACCCATATCAGCCTGGTTGACCGGGCGGGCAATGTTGTTGTGATGACCAGTACGATCGAGAGTGGCATGGGATCGTTCCATTTCACCCGGGGGTTCTTGCTTAACAATCAACTCACAGATTTTTCATTTCAGCCCGCCGACTCATTGGGGCCCATTGCGAACCGTCTTCAACCCCTTAAGCGACCAGCCAGCTCGATGTCCCCGACGCTTGTGTTTCACCGCAAAGCGGACGGATCGCGCGGAGACTTCCTCATGGCCACCGGATCACCCGGTGGACCCAGCATCATTCAGTACGTCGTCAAAACACTCGTCAGCGTCCTGGACTGGGGCCTGGATGCACAGCAAGCGACATCGATGGTGAATTTTGGGGCCGGCAATAGTCCGACGACCCATGTGGGGGGGGAGCATCCCGCCATTGACCCCGAAATCGATCCTAAAGCGGACCCCAAAGCCGCCCCCAAAGCAGACCCAATAGTCAGCGGCCTGCGCGCTCTAGGACACACCGTATCGACTGCGGCCCAGTCAAGTGGCGTGGCGACGATCGTGCGTTTACCAAATGCCTCGGAACCATCGACCCCAGCCACCCCAAAACGATCAGTCTATGTTGGTGGTGTCGACCCCCGCCGCGAGGGCGTCGCGCTCGGTGGCCAACCGCGGCTTGACCAATGAGGCCGACTGTTTAGCGCGACTGCGAGCGGTCTCTATGTCCGGACCATGGGCCAGTGCCACGCCCATGCGACGCTGCACGAAACTTTCTGGCTTACCAAATAGACGCAGATCAGACCCAGGTACCGATAGCGCCCGCTCGATGCCGGCAAATTCGATTGCGGTGGCATCGACCCCGCCGTAAATCACAGCACTCGCACCGGCATTGCGCAGTTGAGTATCGACCGGAAGACCCAAAATTGCCCGCGCATGCAATTCAAACTCGCTCTGCCACTGGGTCGTCAGCGTGACCAACCCCGTATCGTGCGGACGCGGACTGACCTCGCTAAACCAGACCTCTTCGCCACGCACGAAGAGTTCAACACCGAACAGTCCAAGCCCAGCGGGCTCACCATTCAACCCTCGACCCAAGTCATCGGTGACCGCACGGGCAATCTGCTGCGCGCGAGCGAGCGCGACCGGCGGCATCGCTTGCGGCTGCCAGCTTTCGACGTAATCACCGCCGACCTGCAAGTGGCCGATTGGCTCGCAAAAGTGCGTTTCGATCAGCCCATCGGCCCCACGAGCGCGGACTGTGAGAAGCGTAATTTCGTACTCGAAATCGATAAAGCCCTCAACAATCACACGACCACCAGCGACCCGACCGCCATGCATCGCATGACTCCATGCAGCCTCGATCTCCTCGGGCCCATTGATTCGACTTTGCCCCTTACCCGAACTACTCATCACAGGTTTAATGACACAGGGATAGCCGATTCCGCCTATATCGCCGCTATCGCCACCCTCCCTACCCCCCTCGATCGCCTCTCGAAGTTGGTCCAGCGAATCGCAGAACTGATAAGGGCTCGTAGGTATACCGAGCGTCTCCGCGGCAAGTCGTCGAATACCTTCCCGGTCCATCGTCAAACGGGCAGCGCGGGCAGTTGGCACCACCCTAACCTTACCTTCAGCCTCAAGGACCTGCAGTTCTGCGGTCGCGATCGCTTCAATTTCGGGTACGACCAGCATTGGGCAATCTGATTCGATCAAGGCCCGCAGTTGCACCGGATCATTCATCGGAATCGTATGGGCCCGATGAGCGACCTGATGGCCCGGCGCGTTGTCATAACGGTCCACTGCGATCGTCTCAACCCCGAGTTTCTGCAGCGCAATCAGCACCTCCTTACCGAGTTCTCCGGCGCCAAGGAGCATGACCCGGGTGGCAGAGGGCGAAAGCGGTGTACCTAAAATTGTCATCCCACAATCTCCACAATCGCGTCAGACACTGAGCGCAAGGGCTTCGTCAACAACAGGCCGCGTGAGCGATGGTGCGAAGGTCTTTATAAAATCGTAAACATAGGTGCGTAGAAAATTACCTCGGCGGATCGCGAGGCGGGTGAGATTGATACCAAAGAGGTGACGTGCATCAATTGCCCGAAGCTTAAGATCGCGCTCAGGATCAAACGCAATGCCCGCGATAATCCCAACACCCATCCCGAGTTCGACATAGGTCTTGATCACATCTGCATCCATCGCCTCCAACACAATATTGGCGTTCAACTGCTGCGCATCGAAGGCCTCATCGATATGGCGCCGCCCCGTGTAACCAGTCTCATAGGTCATGATTGGGAATTGGACGAGCTCGTCGAGCGTCAGTAAAACCCCCTGATCTGCGGCCGCGCTCAGGGGATGGTCGGCCCGAACGATCACCGAATGGGTCCAGTGATAACACGGCATCGTCACGAGTTCCGGATGACTGGCCAGGGCTTCGGTTGCGATGCCCAGATCTGCGTCACCGCTGATCAGCATCTGGGCAATCTGCGGTGGCGACCCTTGATGCATCCGTAAGACGACCTGAGGATGAACGGTACTAAAATCCCGGACTGCAGTTGGCAGGGCGTAGCGAGCCTGCGAATGGGTAGCCGCGATGGTCAGAATGCCCTGCCCCTGAGCAGCGAACTCATCGCCTGCCCGACGCAAATTTTCGGCCTCCAGCAGCAAACGCTCGATCATGGGTACGATCGTCTGGCCCGGTCCAGTCAAACCCTTCAATCGTTTGCCGGCCCGCACAAAGACCTCAATCCCGAGTTCTTCCTCGAGTTCCCGGATCTGGCGGCTTACGCCGGGCTGCGACGTGTGGAGCGCCTGCGCCACCGCCGTCAGGTTAAAGTCGCGACGAACCGCTTCGCGAACGTAGCGTAGCTGCTGGATTTTCATAAGCCCTTATTTTGCCACCCATGTCACGTCGCACCTTTCTAGGAAGCTTGGCAGCCATGCCCAGTCTCAGATCCCTCGCTCCGGGCGGAGTGGCCGCCGGTCTCGTCAAAGCCACACATGCCGAAGGACTCGATCCAAAGGGAAGCAACCTGCCAGCGTTTGATGTCAGCGCGTTGCAGAATCAACTCGAGCGAGGCAGCCTGACAGCGGTGGCGCTTACCCAGGCCTGCATTTCCCGCATTGATTTAATCGACCGAAGCGGGCCACGATTGCGTTCGGTGATCGAACTGAACCCAGACGCGATGGCGATCGCCGAGGATCTCGACCGTGAACGCCAGGCCGGAAAAATCCGTAGCCCGCTGCACGGGATACCGATCCTGATTAAGGACAATATCGCGACTGCGGATTCGATGCAGACGACTGCCGGATCCTTGGCCATGATCGGGGCCAGAGCACCCCGCGACGCACATCTGGTGACTCGGCTACGCAATGCGGGTGCAATCATGCTGGGCAAGACCAACCTGAGTGAATGGGCCAATATCCGTTCAAACCGGTCGACGAGTGGCTGGAGTGCCCGCGGGGGTTTGACCCGCAACCCACATGCGCTCGACCGCAACACCAGTGGTTCAAGCTCGGGAAGCGCCGCGGCGACTGCAGCCGTCCTGGCACCGCTGACTGTCGGAACCGAGACCGACGGATCAATCGTTTCACCCGCCTCCATCAACGGAGTAGTTGGATTCAAGCCCACCGTTGGTCTGGTGAGTCGCGACGGCATCATTCCAATCTCACGCACACAGGATACGGCCGGTCCAATGACCCGCAGCGTGACCGATGCAGCCCTGCTGTTGAGCGCAATGGCTGGCCCCGATACGCGAGACTCCGCAACCCGCAGCGCGAGAACGACCGACTATATGGCCGCCCTCAACCTTGATGCGCTCAAAGGTGCCCGCCTCGGTATCGTGCGGGCAGCTTTCACTGGCAATCCGCGCATCGATGCGGTGCACGAGCAGGCACTCAGCATCCTCAGTGGGAAAGGCGCTCGCCTGGTCGATTGGGTCAAACTGCCATCGGCAGAGCAGTATCAAGACAGTGAATTCAGCGTTCTGCTCTATGAGATGAAGGCGGGTTTAAACAGCTATCTCCGTGAATTTGGACGCGGCGCACCCGTCAACAGCCTGGCCGATATCATTGCATTTAATGAGACGAACGCCGCCCAGGAGATGTCTCACTTCGGCCAAGAATTATTCCTTAGGGCAAAAGAACTTGGCGGATTGCGCAGCAAACCCTATCTCGCCGCGCTCGAGACCTGCCAACGACTGGCGCGCACCGAAGGCATCGACGAAGCCCTGCGTCGACACGAACTCGACGCGCTCGTTGCGCCAACAGGTGGCGTCGCCTGGCTCACTGACTTTGTCAACGGCGACCACTACACCGGGAGCTTCTCAACGCCTGCTGCAGTCGCTGGTTATCCGCATCTCTGCGTACCCTGCGGCTTTGCTGCCGGCCTGCCAGTTGGGCTGAGTTTTGTGGGCCCGGCCTGGAGCGATGCCCGGATTCTTGGGCTTGGGTTTGCTTTTGAACAAGCAACCAAGGCATTGCGCTTCCCAAGCCTAGCCAATTCCATTCAGATTATTTAACGAAAACACGCAAACCCTCAAGCAACTGGTCAGGCGCTTCACTCATCATCTGGTGGCCCGCCTGCAACCGAAGTACCTGGGCCGCATGCGCCTGATCGATGAGCGCCTGTGCACCTTTGGGCGGTGTCATCTGATCCTTATCACCCAGCATGAACAGAATGGGACAGTGCACTCGCGCAATCGCGCTATCGCCCCCCTTGTAACGATCACACGCCAAAAAACCGGCATAAAACGGGTTGTGATCGGGGTTAGAGGCCAACACGCGCCGCATGAGCGCACGCCCCAATCCGGGCAACCAGGTCCCGGGTCCGAGGGCCGACGGCGGCGCCGCAAGCCCTGAATACGAGAAGCGGGTCACCAAGCGAATCGCCTCTTCGGGCGCTTTGACCGACGCCTCCAGCAATGCCTCCGATACTCGCATCGGGTAAGCAATGCCGAGCAATGCGAGTCGGTCGACACGATCTTGAATCCGACTCGCCGCTTCGAGCGCGATCAATGAACCAAAGCTATGTCCGATCAACACGATTCGGTCAATTTGCATCGTATCGAGCAGCGCAATGACTGCGAGCGCCGCCGCTTCGACCGAATCGGGAGGCGCTCCCGGACTCCGATTGTGCCCCGGCAGATCCGGCACCAACACGTTCCAGCCGTGGTGAGCAAAATAACGTGATTGCAAACCCCAAACGCTGTGGTCATTCAACACACCATGAATAAAAAGCATGGTGGGTTTCGCGGCATCGAAGTCGCGCCCCCCGGTATACACATAGAGCGGTGCGCCCTGAACTGTGATGATCATGAGGAAGCCCCTGCCGCACCGGCCGACGCCCCCGCCGACGCACCCACCGACGCACCGGCGCGCTGAGCG
>Ga0209189_1000153_pt1 | contig 59126 bp, 79 predicted proteins | sample C_130820_EF_Meta_FD_187308 | JGI IMG/M metagenome (GOLD analysis project Ga0209189, IMG submission 187308) | Freshwater microbial communities from Lake Croche, Canada to study carbon cycling - C_130820_EF_MetaG (SPAdes) (version 3) | ecosystem: Environmental > Aquatic > Freshwater > Lake...
TTCCTGAAGAACCTGAAGTACCTGAAGTTCCTGAAGAACCTGAAGTACCTGATGAACCCGAAGAACCATCTGTACCATTTGTACCTGAAGTACCTGATGAACCATCAGAACCATTTGTTCCTGAAGTGCCATCTGTACCTGAAGTACCATTACTTCCTGAAGTTCCTGAAGAACCTGATGATGCCGAAGTACCTGATGAACCATCTGTACCACTTGTTCCTGAAGAACCATCAGTACCGCTTGAACCTGAAGTTCCTGCTGTACCTGAAGTTCCTGAAGAACCTGATGTACCTGAAGAACCATCACCACCCGCAGCACCTTCCAGATTTACTGACCAAGATGAATAAGCATTATTACCTACAATATTAGTAACACTTAGAACCATTGCACCTGTTCCACTATTATATGAAACAACTGAACCTTCAAAATATTCACTTACACTATTTGAAACGACAGCATTTTGAGCTATTGTATAAGCAAGGTCAGTTCCTATTGTAATTGATACTAAATCTCCTACAAGTATATTTCCTAAATCAACAAGTGTTGATGATGTCGTTGCGTATCTATCTCCTGAAAGACCTGATGAACCAGCCGTACCAGCACTACCTGAAGTTCCTGAAGAACCATCCGTACCACTTGAACCACTCGTTCCTGAACTACCATCAGTTCCTGCTGTACCTGAAGTACCATTAGAACCTGCTGTACCTGAAGTTCCTGATGAACCTGAAGTACCTGAAGAACCATCTGTACCACTTGAACCTGAAGTTCCATTATCTCCTGAAACTCCTGAAGTACCTGTTGTACCTGCAGTTCCATTTGTACCTGATGAACCTGAAGTACCTGATGAACCTGATGATGCCGATGTACCTGATGAACCATCCGTACCACTTGAACCATCTGTTCCTGTTGTTCCTGAACTACCATCGCTTCCTGATGTACCTGAAGTTCCTGATGAACCATCAGTTCCTGAAGTACCTGAACTTCCGTCAGTACCACTTGAACCATCCGTTCCACTTGAACCTGAAGTTCCTGATGAACCTGATGATGCCGATGTACCTGATGAACCTGAAGTACCCGAAGAACCATTAGTACCTGATGTTCCTGATTCACCTGAAGTTCCTGATGAACCATCCGTTCCACTTGTTCCTGATGAACCATCAGTTGCTGATGTACCAGAAGAACCTGAAGTTCCTGAACTACCATCAGTACCTGATGAACCAGAAGTTCCTGATGAACCTGAAGTTGCAGAAGTTCCTGAAGAACCACTTGTACCTGAAGAACCATCTGTTCCACTTGTACCACTTGAACCATCAGTTCCTGAAGAACCATCAGTACCTGAAGTTCCTGAAGAACCATCAGTACCACTTGAGCCATCAGTACCACTTGAACCATCTGTTCCTGAAGTACCAGCTTCGCCTGATGTACCTGAAGAACCATCAGTACCTGAAGAACCTGAAGTACCTGCAGAGCCTGAAGTACCTGATGAACCTGATTCACCACTTGTACCTGAAGAACCATCTGTACCACTTGAACCTGATGTACCACTTGAGCCATCAGTTCCTGAAGAACCATCAGTACCACTTGTGCCTGATGAACCATCAGTACCTGAAGTACCTGAAGAACCATCCGTTCCTGTTGTACCGCTTGAACCATCTGTTCCACTCGTACCGCTTGAACCATCTGTTGCAGATGTACCTGAAGTACCTGATGTACCTGACGAACCATCAGTACCTGAACTTCCATCAGTTCCTGAAGAACCTGAAGTTGCAGAAGTACCACTTGAGCCTGATGTTCCTGATGAACCTGAAGTACCTGATGAACCATCTGTACCACTTGAACCATCTGTACCACTTGAACCTGAAGTACCGCTTGAGCCGTCTGTACCTGAAGTACCTGATGAGCCATCCGTACCACTTGTACCGCTTTCTCCTGAAGTTCCTGATGAGCCATTTGAACCATCAGTTCCACTTGAACCATCTGTACCACTTGAGCCTGATGTACCTGAAGTACCACTATTTCCTGAAGTTCCTGAAGAACCATCTGAACCGCTTGAACCTGAAGTACCGCTTGAGCCATCTGTACCTGCAGAACCTGATGTACCACTTGAACCATCAGTTCCAGAAGAACCATCTGTACCAGTTGTACCTGAAGTTCCACTTTCTCCTGAAGTTCCTGAACTACCATCAGTTCCACTTGAACCTGAACTACCATCAGTTCCTGAACTACCATCAGTTCCTGAAGAACCCGAAGTACCACTTGAACCATCAGTACCTGTTGTACCTGATGAACCACTTGTACCCGATGAACCTGAAGTACCTGAAGTTCCATCTATTGCTGAAGTACCTGATGAACCATCAGTTCCACTTGAGCCTGAACTTCCGTCAGTACCACTTGTACCACTTGAGCCATCTGTTCCTGAAGTTCCACTCTCTCCTGATGTTCCTGATGAACCATTTGAACCATCTGTACCACTTGAGCCTGAAGTTCCTGCAGAACCTGATGTTCCCGATGTTCCTGACTCACCTGAAGTTCCACTTGAACCATCAGTACCACTTGAACCCGAAGTACCTGAAGAACCATCAGTTCCACTTGAACCATCAGTACCTGAAGTACCACTTGAACCATCAGTACCACTTGTTCCTGATGAACCATCCGTACCTGAAGTTCCGCTTTCTCCTGAAGTTCCTGAACTACCATCTGTTCCTGAAGAACCTGAAGTTCCACTTGAACCATCAGTTCCTGAAGAACCCGAAGTACCTGAAGAACCATCCGTACCTGTTGTACCCGAAGAACCACTTGTACCCGATGAACCTGATGTGCCTGAGCTACCATCTGTTCCTGAAGTACCACTTTCTCCTGATGTTCCTGATGAACCATCTGTACCTGAAGTACCGCTTGAACCATCTGTTGCAGAAGTACCTGAAGTTCCGCTTTCTCCTGAAGTACCTGAAGATGCTGAAGTACCTGAAGAGCCATCGCTTCCTGAAGTACCTGATGTACCACTTTCGCCTGATGTTCCTGAAGAACCCGATGAACCATCTGTACCTGAAGTTCCTGATGAACCTGATGTACCTGCAGAACCCGAAGTTCCACTTGTTCCACTTTCTCCTGAAGTTCCTGATGAACCATCAGTTCCTGATGTGCCACTTGAACCATCTGAACCTGAAGTTCCTGAACTACCATCTGTTCCTGAAGTACCGCTTTCTCCCGATGTACCTGAAGAACCTGAACTTCCTGAGCTACCATCTGTACCTGAAGTACCTGATTCGCCCGAAGTACCATTTGTTCCACCTTCTGCTAAATACTGCCAAAGACTATTTAAGAATGTATATGGGTCTTGAAATTGATTTGGAGCTATAGCTATATATGATGAAATAGGACCACTTCCATATTGAAAAGTAACTACATCATTTATGTTATATAAAGTTGAAGAATTCCAAATACCAAGATAATTAAATCCATTTCCTGAAGTACCACTTGAACCATCTGAACCTGAAGTACCATCTACACCCGATGTTCCTGATGTACCACTTGAGCCATCTGTACCCGAGCTACCATCCGTACCTGTAGTACCATTAGTACCACTTACACCTGAAGTACCTGATTCTCCTGATGTTCCTGATGTTCCTGAATCACCTGAAGTACCTGATGTACCTGTTGTTCCATTTGTTCCACTTTCTCCTGATGTTCCTGAAGTTCCTGATGATGCAGAAGTTCCTGATGAACCATCTAAACCTGAAGTACCTGAAGAACCATCTGTACCTGAAGTACCCGATTCTCCTGATGTTCCGCTTGAGCCATCAGTTCCTGAAGTACCATCTATTGCTGAAGTTCCTGATGTACCTGTAGTTCCTGAAGAACCACCCGTACCCGATGTACCTGCTTCTCCACTTGTTCCTGATGAACCATCAGAACCTGAAGTACCTGATGAACCATCAACTGCTGAAGTACCTGAACTACCATCACTTCCTGATGTACCTGATGTTCCTGATTCTCCTGATGTACCACTTGAACCATCCGTACCTGAAGTACCTGCTTCTCCACTTGTTCCTGAAGAACCATCCGTACCACTCGAACCATCTGTACCTGATGAGCCTGAAGTTCCTGATGAACCATCTAAACCTGAAGTCCCTGATGAACCTGAAGTTCCCGAAGTTCCACTTTCTCCACTTGTTCCTGAAGAACCATCAGTACCACTTGAACCATCTGTACCTGATGAACCATCTGTTCCTGAAGTACCTGATTCTCCTGATGTTCCTGTTTCTCCTGATGAACCTGAAGTTCCTGATGAACCATCTGTACCTGATGAACCTGATGAACCATCAGTACCACTTGTACCATTAGAACCATCTGTTCCACTTGAACCTGATGTTCCTGAAGAACCATCTGTGCCACTCGTTCCCGATTCACCACTTGTGCCTGATTCACCTGAAGAACCTGATGTTCCTGAAGAACCTGATTCTCCTGAGCTTCCGTCTGTTCCTGAAGTCCCTGATGAACCTGAAGTTCCGCTTGAGCCATCTGTTCCGCTTATTCCACTTGAACCATCAGTACCCGAAGTACCTGATGTTCCTGTTTCTCCTGATGAACCTGAAGTTCCTGAAGTTCCTGTTTCTCCTGATGAACCTGAAGTACCACTTTCACCGCTTGTTCCTGAAGAACCATTAAATCCTGATGTACCTGAACTTCCATTATCTCCCGATGTTCCTGCTGTACCATTATTACCTGAAGTACCTGCTGAACCTTCAATTCCTGATGTACCTGATGTACCATCACCACCTGCTGCTCCTGCAAGATTGACTTGCCATGAAGCCCACGATGATGTTCCTACAATGTTTGTAACTTTTACAACCATTGAACCTGTTCCTGAATCGTAAGAAACTAATTGCCCCTCAAAATAATCAGTTACAGAATTTGCAACTAATACATTTTGTGCTGTTGTATATGATAATCCTAATCCTGTAGTAAATGATGTATTTGTACCTATTACTAAAGATGATAAATTTATATTATTTGAAGAGGTTGAAGCATATAAATTTCCTGAAAGACCTGATGAACCATCAGTACCTGAAGTTCCTGATTCTCCTGCTGTTCCTGACGAACCTTGATATTGTAAATTGACTTGCCATAAACTATAACTTCCACTACCAACTATAGATACGGGAGTGTTATAATATAAAATACCTGTTAATGGGTCATATCCTAAACATTCCGATACAAAGTAATTAAATCCATTATAAGCTACTATTACATATTGAGCATAAGTATATGCTAAACCTGTACCAATAGTAATAGAACCTGTACTTAAAGTACCTAAATCAAGTGTATTGAATGATTGTGTAGCATACGAATCTCCTGAAACTCCTGATGTACCTGCAGTTCCATTACCATCCACTCCTGAAGTTCCTGATGAACCATCTGTTGCACTTGTACCTGAAGAACCTGAAGTTCCACTTGCACCTGAAGTACCTGAAGTACCATCAGTACCACTTATTCCTGAAGAACCATCAGTTCCTGAAGTTCCATTTTCTCCTGAAGTTCCTGAACTGCCATCAGTACCACTTGTTCCTGTTTCACCTGACGTACCTGACGAACCATCTAAACCTGCTGTTCCCGATGAACCCGAAGTTCCACTTGCACCTGATGTACCTGAAGTACCATCAGTACCACTTATTCCTGAAGAACCATCAGTTCCTGAAGTTCCATTTTCTCCTGAAGTTCCTGAACTGCCATCAGTTCCACTTGTTCCTGTTTCACCTGACGTACCTGACGAACCATCTAAACCTGCTGTTCCTGATGAACCTGAAGTTCCACTTGCACCTGAAGTGCCTGAAGTACCTGATTCTCCTGAACTTCCGTCTGTTCCTGATGTCCCGTTTTCTCCTGATGTACCTGATGAACCATCTGTACCGCTTGTTCCTGTTTCACCTGACGTACCTGACGAACCATCTAAACCTGCTGTTCCCGATGAACCCGAAGTTCCACTCGCACCTGATGTACCTGAAGTACCATCAGTACCACTTATTCCTGAAGAACCATCAGTTCCTGAAGTTCCATTTTCTCCTGAAGTTCCTGAACTGCCATCAGTTCCACTTGTTCCTGTTTCACCTGATGTACCTGACGAACCATCTAAACCTGCTGTTCCTGATGAACCTGAAGTTCCACTTGCACCTGATGTACCTGTTGAACCTGATGTACCTGAAGTACCTGCTTCACCTGATGTTCCTGATGAACCATCCGAACCTGAAGTTCCAGATGAGCCATCTGTACCACTTGTTCCTGTTTCCCCTGAAGTTCCTGAAGAACCATCTAAACCTGCTGTTCCCGATGAACCATCTGTACCACTTACTCCCGAAGTTCCTGAAACTCCCGAAGAACCACTTTCACCTGAAGTTCCTGTTGAACCTGAAGTTCCTGATGAACCTGAAGTTCCTGAAGTACCATTTCCACCTGCTGCACCTGCAAGATTTACTTGCCATGATGATTGTGTTGTTGTACCTACTACACTTGTTATTTGTAAATCTAATTCACCTGTTGATGAAATATATGTTGTAACTAAACCCTCAAAATATTGTGTAACTGAATTTGCTACTATTGCTAATTGTCCTATGGTATAAGATAAATTAGGGGCTACATCAACAGCTATAGTATTACCAACAACTAATGTTGATAAATCAAAAGTATTTATTGATGATGTTGCATATTGGTCACCTGCAACTCCACTTGAACCTGAAGTTCCTGAAGAACCATCTTGTCCACTCGTACCTGAATCTCCTGAAGTTCCTGAAGAACCATCAACACCTGCAGTTCCTGATGAACCTGAAGTACCACTTTCTCCTGAAGTAGCTGATGAACCTGAAGTTCCTGATGTTCCTGCATCACCTGATGTTCCTGAAGAGCCATCCGAACCTGATGTTCCTGATGAACCATCTGTTCCTGAAGTTCCTGTTTCTCCTGAAGTACCACTTGAGCCATCTATTCCTGATGTACCTGAAGAACCTGAAGTTCCACTTGCACCCGATGTAGCTGATGAACCTGATGTTCCTGATGTTCCTGATTCACCCGATGTTCCTGAATTACCATCCAATCCTGATGTCCCTGATGAACCATCCGTACCACTTGTTCCTGTTTCTCCTGAAGTTCCACTTGAACCATCTATTGCCGATGTACCTGAAGAACCTGATGTTCCACTTTCTCCTGAAGTACCATTTGTTCCCGAAATTCCTGATGAACCATCTGTTCCTGAAGTACCACTTTCTCCTGACGTTCCTGATGAACCATCTGTACCTGAAGTGCCACTTTCTGCTGACGTTCCTGATGAACCATCTAAACCTGCTGTTCCTGAAGAACCTGAAGTCCCTGTAGCTCCTGATGTACCATCACTTCCTGATGTTCCTGATGAGCCATCAGAACCTGAAGTACCCGAAGAGCCGTCTGAACCTGATGTTCCTGATGAACCATCTGTAGCACTTGTACCTGAAGTTCCTGAAGAACCATCTATTCCCGCAGTTCCTGATGAACCCGAAGTTCCACTTGCTCCACTTGTTCCTGCACTACCATCAGTTCCTGATGTACCTGAAGTACCCGTTGTTCCTGATTCTCCTGCTGTTCCTGAACTTCCTGACTCACCACTTGTACCTGATGAACCATTAACGCCTGAAGTACCTGAAGAACCATCAGTCGCACTTGTACCTGATGAACCTGAAGTGCCACTTGCACCTGATGTTCCTGCCGTACCGCTACCACTCCCACTACCACCTGTTGCTACTTTTGGTAACAAAACTGCTGTGGTATCTGACATTTTTATATATACTGCAAAATATGGAGCTGAAGGTTGAGTGGCTGTTAACCCACCACTTCCATTTAAATAAATTACATCCCCAATATTTCCAATTCCTGTTAAATTAACATCATTTACAACTCTTCCTGCAGGTCTGATTCTTAAATTACCTTCATTAGGTGTATTTACAGAACTAACCAAACCAATAATACTATTAATATCAGCTTGTGTATTACTTGTTACTACTGCAAAAGTTCCATCACTTTGTAATTTTACAAATTGACCAACAACAAAACTTGAATAAATTGTTGCATTAGGGTCTAATGCAAAAAAGTTTGTAAGATAATTTCTATATCTAAATCTATCGTGTAAATCGTTAATCCAATCTGCAGGAGTTCCAATTAATCCTTGAATATCTGCAGTAGGTGTAACTGCAGGTAAACCATCTTCTGTAATTTGAAATATCAAACTATTTTGACTTTCTGAAGGATAATTATTTCCCGTAGAAGTATTATCAGTTAATAAAACATATAAATCAACATCTTCAATGACACATACTACTTGTGTAGCCGTTTGTGAAATTATTGAAACTATTTCGTATGTTGTACCATTTGGTTGACCAAACCACATACCTACTGCAACATCATTACCATCCCATTGATAAGGTGTTGGAGTTGTATCTTGAGAAGAATTTGTTTGAGGTGTTATAGTTAAAGTAACATTAAAGGAAACAGGATACCCATCCCATACCGATGATAGGTTGGAATAGGTACTATTTACAGATGTTGACCCAAAATCTACACTACCAACGATGTTTAAAGGAGGTAAGATAAGGTTTGCCATATATTTTTATTAGCTTGATACTGTTGAAGTAAAGTTTATTGTTAAAGCATTAGTTAAAGTTGCTGAACTACTATAACCTGCATTTGTTGCAGTATTACTATAGAACGTTACAATATTATAACTACTATTTTGGAACATAGAGAATGTAGCAGCAGAAGTACCACTATAAGGTCTTACTAAAACATTTGCTCCATTCAATCCCAAACTAAATCCTGAAAATATTGTATTCCCTAAAGGATGGTTTACAATTACATTAACACCTGATACAGTAAATGTCCAACCTGCAGCACCAATTAAATTTGCACCACTTGGAGCTGTTGCTGATGTTATTGATGAAATTGTACCTCCTGCACTTGCTACCACAATTTGATAATTATATAAAACACCTGCTGCTGCACTTGATGTACCTGATGTACCTGCAACACCCGATGTACCTGCTGTTCCTGCTTGACCTACACCTGAAGTACCTGATGAACCTGCTGTTCCTGATGAACCTGTTTGTCCTGATGTACCTGTTAATCCTGATGAACCTGAAGTACCTGCCGTTCCATCAACACCCGTAAGTCCCGAAGAACCTGATGTTCCATTAGTACCTGATAAACCTGAAGAACCCGATGTTCCATTTGAACCATTTAAACCATTCACACCTGAAGTACCATCAGTACCTGAAGTACCATTTACCCCTGAAGTACCATTAACACCACTTGTTCCTGTAGCACCTGAAGTACCACCCGTTCCATTTCCACTTACTCCTGAACTACCTGATGTACCTGCAGTTCCTGCCGTTCCTACTCCACTTGTTCCTGATGAACCAGTTAATCCCGATGTACCATTTACTCCTGAAGTACCATTAACACCACTTGTTCCTGTAGCACCTGAAGTACCACCCGTTCCATTTCCACTTACTCCTGAACTACCTGATGTACCTGCAGTTCCTGCTGTTCCTGTACCACTTGTTCCTGATGAACCATTTGTACCATTTGCCCCTGAAGTACCATTAGCACCACTTGTACCTGAAGCACCTGATGTACCTCCTGTACCGCTACCACTTACTCCTGAACTACCTGAACTTCCTGAACTACCTGAAGTACCTGCTGTTCCTGTACCACTTGTACCTGATGAACCATTAGCACCTGAAGTACCATTACTACCTGTTGAACCATTAGCACCGCTTGTACCTGCTGTACCTGCTTGGCCTACACCTGAAGTGCCCGATGAACCTGCAGCTCCCGTAGCACCTGAAGTTCCATTAGACCCATCAGTTCCTGATGACCCGTCTAATCCACCATATCCAATTAATAAAGCACTAAATTGAGTACCATTACCTGATTGTAATACTTGCGTTGGATTTGATGTAGCTGTATATGCAGTAATTTCAGTATAATCTGAAGTACCATTATAATATGCAATTAATGAATCTACTAATGTTAAATTATCAATAGTATTCATTTGTGCTTGTACAATACTTAATTGTGTAGTGCCATTTTTTCTTAACTGAATATTAAGTTGACCTGTCCCTACACCAATACCATAGTTAACGCTATAGGATATTTGATAATATCCCGCAACATTTGGTTGAAATTTATTGCTACTAAGCCACCCTTGTGGGTCAAAATTATCAGATAAATTTACTATGGTATCAACACCTGAATTAATAGTTTGGTTTGTTCCAAGTTTACCATTCACTAAATAATTACTTGGAGTCATTCCTGATGCTCCTGATGTACCTGAAGAACCAAATGAAGTTCCTGAAGTACCTGCTGTACCACTTCCACCTGAGCCACCTCCATAAAAACCAAAAGGCCCTGATGAATAAAATTTTCTAAATAATGTTTGCATAGTAGCCTATTTGTTTGTTTGTTTTTAGAACCCCATCATAATATCAATTCCACCTGATACCCAAGTGATAGTGAAACCATCAATTGGGGAACTTGGACTCGCAGCACTAATTACAAATGTTTCACCTGCAGCTATTGGTATAGCTATAGATTGATTGCCTTGAAAAGTCATGTTGCCCCTAATAGTACAACTTGACCCTGTTCTTGGGGCAACTGTAAGCTGAGACACACCATTTGCTGTTGAAATGTTTATGCTTCCACTTGTAAGAGTACTCGTAAAAAAATTCATATCATGTTCATTTATTGTGGCATTACTAAGTCTTCTTCATTGAATAAATCTTCAAATTCGATAGTTTCTACATAATCACCATCTTTATATAAAAATAAATTTATTATTTCTTTCCCTTTTTCGTTATAGTCTTTAACACACATTACTTCTGCATTTGCCTCTAATTTATATGAAAATCTCATTAAAGATTTTGCAATAAATGGAGGAGCTAACTTACTATAACCTAAAAAATCAATCTTCACTCCTAATATATCCATTATGCTAACATCCTTCTTTTTAACATAATTTACTAATACATGATAATTGTTTTCAATGCCTGTTAAACCAAGCATAAGTTGTACATTATCAGCATTTAATGAATTGTCTTTTGCATATCTATTGATAAAATTTAAGACAATTTTTCTAAATTCACTTTGAATTAATTCAATCATTTTAATTTCTTTTGTGCTAAATTACTAATTATAGTCTATTTAACCACAATTACAATCTAATTTTTGTATAGAACAATCACAATCAATAGGAAGTGTTGCACTAACAAAACCAGACTTAACGGAAACATAACCCTTAAGTGTAATTATGGCATCTTTTTGTTTTAATGTGTATGATAAAATATCACTTGCATCTGTAAATAAATATTGTGGATTTATAGTAAATGCAATTGGTATATCGCTATAACCATTAGCAGGTATTATAGATTGTGTAATATCATTTACATAACCCGATTCAGTTCCATTGATGTAAACTTTTAAAATAAATTCAGTAATTGTAAATTCAAGGTCTGATATACTTGAAAATCTTATTGTAACGCTACCCTTTACTAATTCTAATGATATATCATCTAAGTTAAAAGAAATTAATTTCCATTGAAATTGTCTTAATAGTTTAGCTTGTTTTTGAAAATAACTATAAAGGCCATAAGCAATAAAACCTATGCCTCCAATAGATAACAAACCAACCCATATCTTTTTCATTTATAATCTTGAGTTTAAACCATTTTTAGATAGTCTACTATTTATTAATGCTATTTCTTGTGGATTTAAAATTCTTGTAAGTGTTGCATCTAATCCACCAACTACATCACTTGTGTAACCACAATACCAATGTTTTGGAATTGTTCTTGTTCCATAAGCCTTTGACAAACTTATAAAATCTGCATCATTTTTTTGTTGAGATAAAATGTTCCAAACAGCCGTTCCACTATCTGATAGCATCCCAAATACTGAAGCTGATAAAGTTAAGTCACATCCACTCAAAGCTGCTTGTATTCCATCAGCCCAATTATTATATTGATTAGCATCAAAACTTGGTGTAATGCCTTGATTAGAAAGTTTATTTAATGCACCATCTAATTGTTGTTGTTTTGCTTTGTCAGCAGCGTTAGCAATTTGTGCATTTACTAATTTTACAATATTGCTTCCTACTATATACAAAATTGCAGCAGTACCTAACCAAGCTGCTCCTCTAACATATCCGTTTATTGATTTGTCAGTATATATAGATGTAAAACTTTTTAAAAAATTTTGTGACATAGTATTAAATTATTCTTGTTCCGTATTTTCCATCGTATTTGTTACCATTATAAATAAAATATTCAGAATTAGAATCTAATGAATTACTCCAAGACTTAAGAAAATCGCTTTCGAAAGAACTTAAAACTTTTGCATTACTTCCCAATTTATCAACAATATTCATTATATAATCATTTTTTGATTTTGATTTTTTAGGCAAGTATTCTAAAACATAATATGCTGCACCTGCAGCAAAAACTATAATAGAAAAAAATAATATTTGTTCTTTTTTCATTTTTATTATTTTAGTATCCCAAAAAATTTTGAAGTATTCACAACACTATCAACTTTTGGTTTTAAATATTTATTATATGCCCAATATCCTGCCAAGCCTATTATAGCTATTCCAAACACAACATATATTCCATTATCACTTTTCATATTTTTTAATAATCCCCATACCCTGTTAAAACATCTGATAAATGTAAATTAGTTAAATCTTGTTCACTTTCTTCTTGTTTTTCTGTACCATTCTGTACATCCGTATTTGAAGTAATTTCATCAGGGATTATAGCATCAGGTACTCCTGAGGTTTTTGAATCTATTAAAGTGTTTGCTTGATTAACATCTAAAGTTGTTTCATACGCTTTTTTTAATTTCAAATAATTTATAAAAAAGTATGCACCTATTCCTAAACCAACTACTCCAAATGAAATTAAAGCTATTTTTACATTTTTTGTCATATTACTGATGTATTTTGGTTTATAATATTAGTTGCTTGTGCTATATTTCTATTATCAATTTTCCCTAATGGTAATACTTTTAAAGCATCATCAATAAATCCTTTTAACTTACTATAATACCAATCTGCAGAATCTTTATCTGTATAACCTCTTGCTACTTTAGCTTTCATATATTGTGGTAAAGTAGAATCGTTTCCAAGACTATAATAACCTGAATCAGCTATTCTTCTTGCTTGTTGATAAGGAGAATTTGCGGAAGTTACGCCATGTGATAAATAAGGTAGATTTGGATTGTAAAATAATTTAACTTGTTTTTCAAATGCTAATTTTGGATTTTTAAATGTAGCAGTAACTCTACCTGCCATTACTCCAAAAAAATTATTCTTGTTTTTAGCTGCTGGAGATGTCCCATAACCTGATTCAAGGCTACCTTGTGCTAACATTAATGGAAAATATATATCACTTCCATTAAGTGCATCAGTCATGTCTTTACCATAATTTTTGGCAAAAACTAACATATTGTGTTGTGCTACTGCTCCCATATTATTCTAAAATATAAGTGTTATTGTTTTCAAAGTTATCAATAAAATTTTTTATTTTATCGAATCTCATCTTGTTTTGTTGTGTTGGTGCATTCATAAATGTAGAAGCAAATACTTCAAACGCTTCTATTCTTGGATAACCTAACCCCAAATAAATTAAAAGTCCATTTAAATCTGCTTCAACTTCATCATCTTGGTTATTATTTAAATAAACATGACTGAATTCATGAAGTAAGATTGCCATCCTATTTGGGACTGTGAAGTCAATAAATTGTTTTTTAGAAACTTCAATAACGCCCGTATTTAACTCAATTCTTGCAGGAGTAGTTTGTTCAACACCATCATCCTCTATAGTTGGCATGTATTTAATAACAAACATTTTGTCATCTGAAACATATGTACCACTACTTAAAGAACCTGCGTTATAACTAAATCTTGTAGCAAATGTTACAAAACTTTTTACTAATTGATTGTTGAAATCAATAACGTCTAATTTTTTTTCAAGAGGTTCTTTTGAAATAGAATCTACTTCAAATGATAAGTCTTGTATAGTTGTATTACCATTATCTTCATTATACACATAAACCAAAGAAGTCTGTGGACTTACAGGCATCCTTACAAAAAAAATACTCTCACCATCAACTATTTTACTTCTGTCGGTGAAAGTCGTATTTGGTTGGTCTGCATCAACCACTTTAACTTTAATATTAACAGCACTATTTGTATATACCTTAATTACTAAAGTTATTTCTTCGTGTCTTGTTGGTACTGTATAAATCATGCTGTATCAAATCGTGGGTAAACCCCTATTAAATTTAAAGAAAATTCCTTTTTTACAGGAGCAGGGATGGGTTCTCCATCATTAATCCTGTGAGGTGGTTTCAAAAAAGAAGGCAATGATGAACTATCAAAATTATTTTTTGTGGATGGTTCTGATATTGAAACTAATTGCATTTTTCTTGTGGAATTATACACAATCAAAACTACCAATAAACCAACCCCCGCATAAATTAATTTTTTGTCAATCATTTTTTCTTACTTTTTAAGTAGAAATAAAAACCTACTGAACCTACAACTAAAATAGCTGAAAAGATTAAGATGTTTTTATCTAATCCAAAAACTTTAGTTGTATTTGGTTGGTCTTTAAAACCACTTGCAACCAAAATGTCTTTTTGTGCTTCCTGAAGAGTACTATCGATAGAAGATGTATTTGGGGTTGGGATACCATCAAACGGAATAAAAGTGCTATGTACACTTTCATTCTTTTTATTTTCTCTATCAATCCACTCTTTAAAGGTCAAAGTACTTTTACTTTCCTTCCACCTTTTATTTGCAGATTTTTCCATTATAAATTAATTAACATTGTTTCTATCCCATATTTCTTCCCTTTACCATCTAAGGCAGATACATTTTTCTTAGTTAATACATAGTAAAGCCCTAAAGCCACTACTCCTATTACTAACCAATAGTCCTTTTTCATTACATGTTTTTAGCCCATAAATTAGGCGTACCAACATGAGCACCTTGTACTTTAAAGAAAGGGTTTAAAGTAGGAATAGTACTAACCATTTCAGTTGGAATGTTTCTTGGAGTCATATCTCCTGAAGCATTTACTTTAGCAAAACCTGCCATTTTAGCGAATTTTGCATCACCTGAAGTTTTTTGATTAGCGAATGTTGCAAATACACCAGCATGTGTGCTTCCTACAGGTTTTACATCACCTGCTAAGAATCCTGCTTTTTTAAATGCACCATCACTACCCATAGGCATAACTTTACCTGCTAAAAAACCTTTTTTGTTTCCTGCTAAATTAGCTTTTACAAAAGGTGCTTTTGCTTTTTTGCTTTGAAAATAGAAGTAAGCTGCTACAGCTACTACTCCTACTCCTAAGATTAATTTTTGATTTTTGTTCATTGTTTGTTTTTTTTAACTTTTAAACTATTTTTTTACATCCCCTACAGGGCCTGAAAATTTTGTTGTTTTTGTTTGTTTACTTTTGTAATAGAAGTAACCTGCTAAGCCAATTACTGCTACTGCAATAATAATTTTTGTGTTTTTATGCATATTATTTTTTTTGTGTAGAACTTATAGCCATTCCTAATGCTGTACCTGCTAATGCAAGGATTATTGTGTAACCTGCGGTTGCCCAAAAACCACTTTGCTTTTTAATGCCATAAAATATTCCACCTATAGCACCTGCTGTTGTTAGACTATTAGTAATGTTAAAATTCATTACATTTTTTGTTTTTGTCCTTCTGCCCAAGCCTTAGAACCTATCCATACAGCACCATAAAGGATACCCAAAGATACAGCTAAAGCTACAATAGAACCTATTAAATTTTTTTTCATATTAATTAACTTTTAAAATTAATTACTTTTGTCCAGCTTTCCAAGCCTTAGAAACTACCCATATAGTAAGAAATAATACTCCTACTGATACTGCGATTCCTGTTGCACTTTGGAAAAAACTTGGCTGTTGTGTTGTTGTGTCTGCCATTGTTTTATATTTTAAAGATTAAAAAATACTATTTTTTTGTTATAAAAATTCTTGAAATTGCTCCTCCTAATACTGCACCTATAAATCCACTCATTAATAAATTTTTTTCTTTACCAAATCCTATAAATAAACCAATCCCTGCTCCAATAGCTGCACCTATCATAGTTCCTTTAGTAGTTTCACTTATGATAGTATTGGTATCTTTAGATTTCACCTCTCCTACACTATTTAAAAAACTTTTTGCGTACATTTTTTAAATTATTTTTTGTTTTTAAACCAACGTTCAGAAAAAATATGTTTTGTATTCTTACCATCAAACCCATAACTATAATCACCATAATCTGAACTATAATTATAATCTGACGGAATTCCGTCTCCATTATCATATCCCAATATTTCACCTGTGTAATCATCAGTTATATTCCCTTGTGTATCTGTCCAAGTTCCGTCTCCATTATCATATCCCAATATTTCACCTGTGTAATCATCAGTTATATTCCCTTGTGTATCTGTCCAAGTTCCGTCTCCATTATCATATCCCAATATTTCACCTGTGTAATCATCAGTTATATTCCCTTGTGTATCTGTCCAAGTTCCGTCTCCATTATCATATCCCAATATTTCACCTGTGTAATCATCAGTTATATTCCCTTGTGTATCTGTCCAAGTTCCGTCTCCATTATCATATCCCAATATTTCACCTGTGTAATCATCTACAATTTCTGCTGTTTTTGCGTTTGTCCATGTTCCATCACCATTATCATAACCAAGAACTTCACCTGTGTTATTATCTGTAATTTCACCATCTTTTGATGTCCATGTCCCATCTCCATTATCATAACCAAGTACTTCTTTAGTTTTTGTATCTATAATATTACCACTTTTATCAGTAAATGAATCTTGCACTTCAGGTTTTGAAGTAGGATTAGAACCTTTTGGTTTTGTTGAACCTGCTCCTGAACTTGAAGAACCACCACCTAATGGTGCTCCACCTCCTCCTGATTTCATTCCTGCTTGTTGAGGATTAGTTGGTTTATTATTTAAATTTATATTTGAAAGTGCTTTTGTTACTGCAGTTTTTACAGCTTGGTCAATTAAATCTGAGGATGTATTACCTTTTTTTAATTGATTTGCTGTAGTAGTTGCCTTAATTTTAGATAGTTGAGCAGGTGTTAAAGATGTACTCTTTTTTGCTGCTGCTGATGACTTTGGTTTCAACAATAGATAAATCCCTACACCTACTGCTGCAACTGCACCAAATATTGCTAAAATTTTACCCGTGTTGTTGTTTTCTGCCATTTTTATGCTTTTTTCTTCTTAAAATAGAAGTATGCTGAAATACTTCCAATTACCATTACCCCAATAATTGCTAAAGGTATACCATATGCTTTAATTTTTGCTGCAATTCCACTTGATGTTGCATTAGCAGCCTCTGCTTGTGCTTGAGCTTGTTGTATTGCTAACATCTTTAATTGAATTGCTGCTTTAGCATTTTCTGCATCAGTTTGAGACTTTAAAGTATCTGAATATGTTTTAGAACCTATTTTTAAAATATCAGATAAATTTAAATTTGACAAGAAGCCTCCATCTGTATTATCAACATTGGTATCTGTTGCATCAGCGTTATAGAAATTTTTTGTATGTACCATATTTTTTTATTTTAACAATTTGAACAATTATCAAATGTTGTATTTTTTTCAAAAATTTGAGTTGTATTTTCAGGATATTGTAACATAGGGCCTAAACCTAAATTGTAAGCACTCAATCTTGTTGTATTTTCAAATTGTGATGCAAATCCTGCTTTTTTCATACCCCCAATAAAATTTTGAATATTTTGTGCGTTATTCTTCGCTATGAGATTATTTAATTCATCTCCAAAGGATTTACTTAATTGTAAACCTTTTAATGTTTGTTCAATAATAAATGAATTGTCAACACTATAACTTGTTGGAAATCCATTTTTATTTAAAGTATCTATGACAGACTTAGTATCGTTAGCTAAAGTATTAGCCAACCATAATCTGTAATTTTCAATTAATTGTTGTGCGTTCATTATTATCTGCTTTTATTGTACGAAAGTATTGCTATTGAAACTATTACCGCACCAAATAATATATACATGTTTGTTTGATTCACAAGTGTTGATGGACTTGTTCCGTCTGCACTTTTATTACATCCACATCCATCTGCGTTTGCTACTATTGGTTGTGGCATAACTAATGGTATTGGTGTGCTATCTTTTTTTTTATCAAATAATTCTATTAAAACCTCTTTATCAGGATGTAAAGACATTACGTCATTTAACCCTTTTTCTTCTTCTTGAGCTACAATTTCTTGTAAACAATAAGCAAGTTCATCAATATTATTTATTTGAAAATAACCATACTTCTTACACACTTCATTTGCTGCATCAGGGTTATTAACTGCTATATAATGATAAACATTCATATTAAATTTTTTAAAAAAGGGGGGTTATGATTTTTTTAATATCACTTCCCCCCCCTTCGGTTATATTACATCTGTGGATTATCCTTGAATGTAAGTTGGTACACCTGTGATGTTCGGGTTACCATAGCTTTGAGCAACTGATGCACCTTGTAAACCTGAAGCCAAATTGATATTTGTGCTTGGGTAGAAGTGTACACGGAATACTGCTGATGCTTGGATAACAGCGAAAGTCAATTTAGTGAAACCATCAATCGAATATAATTGCTTAACAGCAACGATAGTTGATTGTTGTTGGTAAGGGTCAATTGTTGGAACAATCGTTCTTAACATTTGGTTACCATTCGCATCTTGAGTATTCAAGGTAAACGTTTGGGTAATTTGTGAAGAAGAACCTGATACGTTCTCAATGTAAGTTAAACCTACAGAGAATGGTTGGTTCATTGATTGATACAAGAATTGTTGGTAGTTTACGTTAGAGATAGCTGAACTGATTGTTACACCAGAAATTGTTAAGCTACCATTAGAAAAACCTGCATTGTTAATGTAGGTATATGCACCCAACACATCAAAAGATGATACTGCAGCAGCAGAAGCATTAGAGATTGTGATGATATATGGTTGCGATTGAGCAGCTACTGGAGCCATTGCACCTGTTGCATTACCATATTGAGGCATTTGTTGTGTTGCTAAAGCTCCGTATCCTCCATTTCTTGGATTCATAGCAGGGCCTGACCAACCTGCGTACTGAGCACGAGCTTGGTTTCTTGAGTTTTCAATGTAGTTTCTTACTGACATGTTGAAAAATTTTGTTTGTTGTATAATTTGTTTGTTTGTTTCAGGGGGTTTAATCCTCGAATGCTATATTCTAACAACTTTTTTCAATTCTTTATTAATTTTTCTACTATATATTAAATACTTCATTACAAAATGAAAGACTCTATATATAATAGTCTAATTAAAAATCCTATAAATTATTGCTGATTATTTTACTTTAATACATCTATATTAAATACACAATTCAAATTATGAATCGAATCTAAATGATTGCCATAAAATCCTCAAAGAACTTTTGCACTTCAAATTTAGAATTGATTATTTACAATGAAATATCGTATTGACAAATTAAAGTCAATGATAAGACTATTGATTATAGTTGTATAATCAATATTTGTATTTAAAAAGCGTTGATTTTAAGAAATTACTTCTTGTAAGAATTTAATCTTTGTTTGACTTCTGCGATTGCAGTTTCAGGTGTGTATTTTATTTGCCCTCTATCATCCCTTTCATTAAGTAAAGGATTTACTAAAAGTTTATAATTCTTAGAGACAAATTTGTTTATGGCATTATCCATATCTTGTTGTGTGAAGCCTCCGTAAATTTTTTCATCATCTATGTCACAATATAAAAAGAAATGTTTATTTCCCTTTTCGTACATCTGATTAATCATTGTTTCAGCTATAGAAAGGTATTCAAATTTATCTTCGTATTTGTGCTTATGTTTTTCTACTGTATCCGTAAATTTATGTAATCTAATTACATTTACATTCTGCCAAACTTTAGAAGTTATTCTCCCAATAGATTGATAGTGTAGAATTATATCTACCCCAATGTGTCTATTAGTACAAATTGCTCCTACTAAGTCATTTGGCATCGTATCAGATATGTACTTATTTACATCCTCAATCAGTAAAAGACCATTTCTGAATGTATCCAAGCATATCATTAATGTTGCGGCTACATCATCCAAAGTCATTTTTTTACCATCATCCAAAAAAGGCCTAATTCGCCTTGCCTCTACAATAGGATGGGCTGAAAATAACATAACATCTTCAATTCTTATAGCTTTGTAGCCTGTATACTCGTCATTTACATCCAATATAAGCACTCTTCGAGGAGGAACTCCTTTTGCAGGGTTTCCTCGAACATATTGTTGTATCATTTTTTCTGTGGTATAACTCTTACCAACGCCTTTTTTACCAACAGCAACTAATAATTTAGGCTCTCTACCCATAATTAACTTTTTGGTCTACCTCTTTTTTTTGTAGGCAAAACTATAACATCAGGTTTGATTGATTCAGTATTTTTCTCAAAATAACTTCTTACTTCGGGTTCTGTTGCTTCTTCTGCAGGTGGTGTATTAAAATTTGATGGTTGAGGTTGAGTAGGAGGAGGTGGTGGTGGAGGTGTAGGTGCGAATTGTCCTGTAGTTGCATCTTTGATGCTTTGAATCATGTAATTCATTTGTGTTTTCATTTGGAAGAAAATTAAACCTTTAGCTGCAATATCCTTACCAAACATAAACATTAATAACTGCTCATCAGTCATACCAATTCCTCTCTTAGCCAAAACTCTTTCTAATACAGGAGTAACTTCTTCTTTAAATTCGTCTGTTACTTGTAATACCCCGCCATCTTTCATTATTTGACCATTCCACTCTTGGAAAAACTCACCTGCTCTAATTTTTTTACCAAATTCATAATCAATCATTGCTTGAAGGTTGATTTCACCTTCTTCTTGCAATTTTGCCAACTTCTTTTCAGAAATCAATAAACCTTTGTTGGCTAAATCATGCATCCATGAATATCCTTGTAAAATCATTTTAGCCATCTGTGAAGCGGCTAACTCTTTATCTTTTTTTGGTAAATCTCTTAATTCAGGATTTACAGGTTCTCTTTCTTTCTTTTTTGGGTCATCATCGTATAACTTCTTTCTCTCCATTGGAGGAGGAGCATATCTCGGCTCTTCAATAGGTTTTGTAAAATCAGTATCAGATGTGTTTACATTAGGTCTACTGTAGGTTTTTTCATTAACCGCTTCATCTAAAGGGTTAAATTGGGCATCTTCATAGTTTTTCCTTTCTTCAGGTTCAACTATCTCTGTGTCAAATCGATTAGGCATTTTTTAATTTTTTCTCTGTTATGATTAAGTTTACTTTCTTATAATTTAATTCTAAATTTTTATCAAAATCTGTTTTTGGTTTCTTTGGTCTTTCATGTACCATTCGATAATATCTATATAATGCTGATTCATCTTTATTTAAAATCTTCTTTATATCAGCATAAGAATATAGTAATATTTCTTTCAAAAAGTATACCACTAAAGCCATAGCAATTTTTTTGTCATCACTTCTCTCATTACCAATCAATAATTTATCTTTCCGATAGTTAGTGATTTCACAAACTATGTTTATTATATTATCAATGTCAATATTCTTTGAAATCAACGAATTCGCTTTTGCATCTTGAAGTGTTCTTATGGTCTTGTCTAAACCAATAATCTCAACGGTAGTAAGCAATTCATCAAAAATTGCATTAGATATGGATACTTGGTTTTTCATCATTTTAATGTCAATAAAAATTCATTTTTACAAATATACTCAATGCCTTAACTATAACAAAAAAAAATATTGTTACCTTTTTTTTGAAAATAAAGGTTCTAATGCTTTACAAGCCTTTAAGTTTTCTTTAAACCATTCGCTACCAATCAATCTGATATTTACTTCAGGGTAATATTTGGCCATTCTTTTCATCTTTGTTTTGCTTTTTGTATCAAAATATCCCTTAACTTCCGCCCATTCTTCAGACCCGTTTAAGTGTGTTATACAAAAATCAGGTAAGTATGAACGTACACCCCTTTTAATATTTTCAAACCAAAATACTTTGGGTTCATGTTTCCAATCGATTATTTTGCCTTCTTGTTTTAATTTGGCAAGAAATATAGCATAATAGTATTCCCATGATGAACGAAAGAATATGGGTTCTTTATCGCCTACAATGGCCCAAAACTGCTTATGTTGTGGGTCTTTAAGACCTAACCTATCTTTAACTTCTTTAGGAAGTTGGCTTATGTGTAAACCCATAATTACAAATTTGGCACTATAACTTGTACTTCTTCTTAAATTCAGGATGTTCTAATACACAATCGGCAGCGTAACTACCAAATGCTGTGTCTGAATAATAATGAAGACCCATATAAAGCCTTGAATCTGAACAATCTTGTGCTAACTTGATTAGACTTTGATAATTTTTAGGGTATTTATTTCCTAAAACGTAACAATAAATTTTTGACATAAAAGTATGTCCTGATGGATATGATGGAGTTGCATCAGAATATGATTTGTAAGGGTATAAATTCATCTGAAGCATAAGTCCCAATTGATTTGGTCTTATTCTCTGATAAAAATATTTAATTTTTACAATAATTGGTAAAATGTCTTCATCAATAGAGTCTATTATACTCCTAACCTCATTTGTATCAATTCCTACGTTTCCTAAAACATTAACGAGGTATTCTTTGAAATTTTCATCATAGATTTTATTTTTTTCAATTATTTCAGTATTATCTGAAATAGAATTGGTTAAATTAATCAACTGATTGATTTCATCAATTACTTCTTGACTATTGTTGTCAGGATAAGGATAAGAACATAATTCAGGTAGTAAGGAGTCTAAGAATGATTCCTTTTTAATATAGGGCAATAAATCCCTATTTGGGTTTCCGTATGTCAACATATTTTAAAATTGTTCTTCTACCATTGCTCCATAAATCCACCACTATTAACAAATAAACCACCATCAATAGATGCATTAGTTTTGTTGTCAATGCTTTTCAAATCTGAAATTTCAATCTTCAATTCATCCAATTGATTTTGAAACGAAGTTTGAAATCCTTTTGCTGTTTGTGTATTATACTTATAATAGTAAATCAAATAAAATAAAGCCGTAGCACCCAAAATACCAAATGTTATAAAAACTGCATCTTTTTTAAACACATCTATAAAACTCCCACTTGATTCAGATGAAGGGGAAGATGTAGGTGCTGCTGCAGGTGCGGGTGCAGGAGGTGTGGCAGGTGCAGGAGCAGGATTTGCTACTGCTGATGATGCATTTGCTACTTCTTCCATTATGATAAAATTTTAAATAATACTACAATACCAATTCCTATAGCTATTCCTTCAAGAATCAAAATTTCATTTTTTGATAATTGATGATTAGGTTGAATTATTTCATTTTGTAATGGTGTTTCTGTCGTATGAGTTGTATCAGGTATTGTTGTTGATGTAGAAACAGCAACTGCACCTGCATCACCTTTTACAGAATTTGTAGGTAAGAATTTACTATCGTCTGCAAAAATTGGGGTTGAGCCGCTTCTGCAATTATTTGCCATAGCAAAAATATCATCTTTTGTTAATGTTTGTGGGTTTGCAAATGTCGAAAGGCTATTATTCATCCATTCGTCATTATTAACAAATCCTTTAAAAGATGTTTTGGCGTATTGTAAAGATTGATTCATTGTTTGTTTGTTCTTACTGCAAGTTAAGAAATTTTATTTATTCATGGGACTTTTTTAATTTTTTATCACCTTCGTGCTTGATAATCAATTCTCCTAAGACTTCTAATTTACCCATAACTCTCTGAAATTCTTTTTGCTCCATGTTTAAATTTAATTCAGAATATAATTTTCTAAATTCTTGTTCAGCTTTTTCTGTGCTAAATTTTGTTCTTGCAGCTTTATAAATTGGCAATTTTGCATTGTAATGTTCATAAGTAAGTAACGCAGCACCACCTTTTTCTTTAGAACTTTTTGTTATTTGTTCTGCACCATTAAGTCTTTTAATTACAAAAGGAGTAAATGTTTTATAAACATTGTTAGAAGTGGATTCTCCTCCCGTTTCAAATTTTCTTAATGATTCAGCTAAATATGCTTGTTTTGCAGTTTTACCACCTTCTTTTTCTAATTTTTTCAAGTCTTCCATAGAAAGTTTTTCATCACCTTTAATAAGATGCTGTTTTTTAGCCGTTTCTCTTAAAGCTCCTTTATGCTTCATAGCATCTTGAATCCATTTGTTATTTTTATTCATTTTAATTCTTTTTGAAAGTATAACATCTGCCTTCCTGCATACGCATATTCAGGCGAATATAACTTAAAACCCTGCGAAATTAAGTTATTTGCACTTGGATAATTGTCTGTAGTGGTATAAGTAATTGCAATATAACAATCATAAGCTGATTTTAGCCTCAAACGTATCATCTTTTTTTGCAATCCATTACCTCTATAGTCTTTATGTACCCAAGCTCTAACAAAAATACAAATTTTATCAATAAATGAACACCCACAATAACCTACTATTTTATTATCTGAAACGAATACCCACCAATCCCTATTTGGTTTGAATTCATCGTTACATCCACTAAATACTTTATAATCTAATGCCTTTAATTCAGAATATAGAGTTGGATTCAACAATACACCCCTACTGAAGACCTTTAAGGTTTTCATAACTATAAAATTTTTCCCTTGAATATACGTTTATTATTAAACTCAAAATCTTCGCCATTAGTGTCTAAATCTACTTCAGCAAACCCATGATTCCATTTATTTAATGGCATATACATAGGATGAAGTTCTGATAAACATCCTAATGACCATGTAGTCACCATTTTACCTGTTAGAGTTGGTTCAGTATGTTCACTACTTTGATGATTGTGGCCTTGAAAGCAACTTACTTTTGATTTTAAGAATAATCCTCTTGCGGGGTTAACGGGTGCAGAAATACCGCCTACATACTCATGTCCGTGAATTCCCCATAAATTATTCATTTTCATAGGTCTTTTATCAGCAATCATTTCTATACCTCTTGCTCTTGCTCTAATAATATTTTCAAACTGAAATTCTTCGATACCAACCAATTCACCTGCTTTCTCGTATAAAAAATGCTCATATCTCTCTTCATGATTTCCCACTTTGAAATAGATTTTACAATCTAATTCTTTTTCAAAAACATCAAATAAAGATTTGAATGTATCTAATTCTAATTTAAAATTTCTTTTTTTAGGGTCTTTTATAAACCTACTAAGCCTGTGACAATCAATCGTATCACCATTTAATAATAAAGCATCAGGTTTACTTTTTTTAGCGTATGTTATGGCGGCTGTAATAGCATCGATGCTGTGATATGGGACATGAATATCTGAAAGTATTAAAACTTTTTTATGGCCTTTAAAAACAAAAGGCTCATATTCAGTTTCATCAGATTGAGGTAAATTGTAAGGATTTTTTGGCAAACTATATGGTATAGTACTTCTTGGTTCTTCTTTGTATAAACCACTATTTAAAACTGCTTTGGTTATACTTCTTTTACCAGTTTTACCTTCGGCATATCGTAAAGATGTTCTTGCTTGTTCTACACTTTTGTATAAGAGTTTGTTTTCATTATACAATTTTCTTGCTAATTTTGCAGTTGGCATATCAGGATATTTTTTCCTGTATTCTCGTGTAATTTCAATAAGCCCATAGTGCTCTCCCATAATTTCTCTGTTTTTGTGTGGTTAGTTTTAAATGACCTTTTTTATTATTTAGTTGGAGTTTGCGTTAATTTTTCTTGTTTTTTCTTTGCCACTTCATTATCTATTTCAATATTCTTTTGAATAGCACCTAAAACTAAACCACCACCCACGAGTGCTAATAAAATTCTTGCATTGTTTTTATATTTACCACCAAATGCATAAATACCTGTAAATAAAGCTAAATACCATAAAGATGTCCATAAATAATATTCTCCTGCCACATGATATTCCAATTTTTCTGCTGAAATTTCTCCTGAATCAAATTGTCTTTCTAATTTGTTTATTCTTGAAAAGTAAATGGCATCAAATGGTGTAGGTAAAGTGTTTGCAATTGCGGCAGCTATTAATGCTGTATAAATAATTGCATTACCATTTCCATCATCAATAACCTTTCCTATTCCAAGTTTTTCCATTTTTTAAGATTTTATAACACTTCCTTGACTTTCTAAATATTCAACAACCATATCTTTTTTTGTTAATTCAAGTCTATCGTAAATGTTTGTGTTATTAAGTGATGATGAGCCAAATCTTACTCCCCAATCACCACCTACATTAAAATTAGCATTACCATAAATGTTAATAGTTTTAGATAACCCAAAAATATTTTTTACGCTAAGTTCAGCATTCCCGTTTGAAAAATCTACAGATTTTACAACAATTTTGGGTTTCCAAATGTTATTGAGATAAAAAGAATATCCACCTGCTATTGAAGTAATGGCAATTATAACTGCTCCCACCTCCAATATTCTTTTGTTAGTTTCGCTTAGTTTCAATTTGACTGTTTCAATATCTATTGCCATATTATTTTTTATTTACCACAAAAGTTTGTCTGCCCAATATCCCGCAGTACCTCTTTCATGTCTGTCTTTTTCGTGTCTTTCTTTATACAATCTTCTCCTCTCATTAGCATAATCAACACCTTTTTCTCTTTTGAATGTGGGGTAATCACCATATCCTAAAGCTCCTACTGATGCTAATTTTTCACCTTTTTTATTAAATACATCAATTTTTTTGCCCTGAACACTACTTGGCTTAACTATAACATTATGCTTTTTTGCTTGTGCTTTAGTATATGCTGTAATTGTATATGACATAAAACGAATATTTTTTTAATTTATTGTGCTATCCTCTTTTATTTTTAAATACGTTTACAGCCCCCCAAGTTAAAAATAAAAATCCAACTCCCATCAATATCCATCCCTTGTTCATTACTTTTTTTGGTTTGGCTTCTCCAATTTTTTCGAATTCATCTTCATATTCTTCTTCTTCAACACTTTGTAAATTATTTTTATTTTCAACAAAATCTTGATTATCAATTTTTTGTACAGATTCTTGTACATTTTCTTGTACAGGAATCATCTTACTGATATATGCAAGTGCTTCTAATTTTGAATCATCTTTGTTTTCACTTGATTCTTTTATTAATACTTCATCAGATGCTGATTCTTTTATAGAATCTTCTTCGTCTTTATTTTTTTTGTTTTGTTTTTTTAAATCAGCCATCAATTTTACTTTTTCCAAAGATTTTGCATATTTAACAGGGTCAAACTGCTCTATTTTTTTCAAAATTATTGATTCTAATTCATTAATTTCTTTCTCTATGTTTTCAATTTCTTCTAAGTCTTCTTCTTCAATATCCACTTCATCTATCGATTTTAAACGATTTAAATCGTCTACTAAAACATTTAATGATTCAATTTTATTTTGTGTCGCTTTTGGTAAATCAATCAAATTGATACCTCTTTCGTTCATTAATTTCTCGTAATTCATAATTTCTTTTATTTTTTTCTTAATAAATTTATACCTATAATTCCCCCTACTAATGCTAAAACACCAACTATTAACAATCCCCCACTTGCTGACTTCTTTTTAGTTTCTTCAGGAGCAGGTTGTGTATTAGGTTGAGGTGTTGGTTCGGGGTCTTTTGGCAATTCTATTGGCTCAATTTTAGTTTCAGTTGTAGATTTACCACTACGACCTCTTCCTGATGTTTTCAATTTATCTCCTAATTTTGAGTAAGTTTCTCTATTCCTATCGTATACCTCTACCTTCTTACAAATTTCGGCATCCAAACTGTTTAAAAAATTTTGTGAATCTTCTAAATTTGATTGAATTTCTTCCACATGATGTTGAGGTGCAGTTTTTAATTCATTAACTATTTCTTTTCTTTGATAGTCAAGTTCTTCGTATTCTTTAACTAAATTTTGAATAGCTTTTGAATAATTACTTACTTCAAAACCATTAGCCGACATCAGCTTTTTCCATTTCATATTTATGTTTTTAATTTTTCTAAAATTCTCTATTCTCCATATTTAGCACGAATTGAACCTGCGATTTTTGTAGCAGCTTCTTTTGATTCTGCTTTATCGTAAGTCTCTCCGTATTTGCTTTTATATTTTGGTTTTACTTTAGTGCCTTCTAATCTTTTTGAAATTGATTTAACCTTCTCTGCAAAGGTAGATTTTTTTGTCATTCCACCTTTATTATAAAATCCTTCTTTTTCGTATGTTGATTTAGGCATATTGCCAACTGATTTATATTCCCCTTTTGCCCATAGTTTATTCATTTGCATATCGGCAGCTCTCTTTGATTTGTATTCTCCAAAAAGTTCTCTTTTTTCACCATCTTTAGAAACCCAAATAATATATGGAGTTACTTCACCACCTTTAGCAAATTCAGGTGCATCCAATCTTTCAACACCTTTTTTACTTACAACAACACTTCTATCGTTTCCATTTTCAGAAATAGTAACTAAAAGGTCTTTACCAACAAGACCACTTATAAATCCAGTCATGTTTTTAAACATACTTTTAGAATCAGTTATATAAACATCATTACCTACTGAAAAACCATCACCCAAATCTTCACCCCATTCTATTTCACCACCTTTAGTCATCATACCACCATCAGCCATTCTTTGGTATCTGCTATCAACCACTCCAATTTTCATTCCAGCAGCATTAAGCATATTACTTATGAAAGCATTCATATCACTTCCTCCAATACCTTGTCCACTACCACGATAGTCTATATCTACATCTTCTGCTTCGTAAACTGCTTGTCTCCATAATTTTTCATCTATTTCATCAATTGTGATAAGTCCTTTGCTTACAGCTCCTTCAATCAATTTGTACGGGCTAATAACATAATCTTTTTCAAGATATTCAAGTGCTTTGTCTACCCCAATAATTGAAGCAATTTTAAAGCGGATTGTCATATTTCTATTTTCCATCTGCTTGTACATTTCTTCCATGCTATTTGACATACCACCATCAGCCATGTATTGCTCTTCGCTATTATCATCAACGATTACGTCAATAACCATAAAAATGGGGTCAAGCATTTTGAAATACTTATACTCGTCTTTTTCAAGATTATATTCAGGTGTAAACGGCATTGTATCTTGATATAACGGGTCTCCTGTTTCTGCATTAACCATATCAACAGGTAAAATCATTTCACCATCGTAAAATGGTGAAGCCATTATTTCCATATTATTTTTAATCCAACTTAAAGTACTTGTTGTTGAATCATAAGATACTTCCCAACCTTGATAACCTTTATTTTTGAATTTATCGTACAAATGCTTAGTAAAATGTTCAGTATAATTATCTTTAATTTCACCACCATGAGCTAATTTAATACCAAAATCTTTATTGTCAGGATTTTCAGGGAAAAGCCAAGCATAACCATTTTTATCTTCTAAAATTTCTGTATCTGTTTCACCGCCATCAGCAAATTTTTGTCCTTTCATCAATCCTTCAAACAATTTTTTAGCACTAATAGGAGCAAAATAAAGGTCTCTTTCAAGTCCTAAATTAAATGGAGGAAATTTAAGTGATTCTAATTCACTACGGCTTACACTTCCCATCTCTACATCAAATAGGTCTACAATAGCCCAAATATAATCAGGGTCATTTTCATCACTATTTAAAAGATACCAAGTTCCATTGCCATAAGGATTGTATAATTTTGCAACTACAACTTGTTTTTCCAAGTCATCACCCATAGGGTATTGCTTAAATAATTTATTATCAATCTCTTTAGTAAATAAACGCATATTTTTATTTTTTACAATTTTGTATAAAATTATACGATTTGCTTTGATTATTATGCTGTCTTCTTAAATAAGTTTACAGCTCCTAATGTTACAACCAAAGCTACTCCTCCAAATATTAACCAACCTATAGATGAATCTTCCTTTTTTTTAGGTGTTTCAACCGAAGGTGTTGGCTCAGTTTGAGGAGCAGGTGTTGGCTCTACTTTAGGTTCGGGCTTCTCGTATGCTTTTATTTTTTCTACAATACTTTTTTCTAAATCTGCAATGTCGTCTTCAATAGCATCAAATTTTTTAGTTTCTGCTTTAGACTTCTTGGGTGATTCATTATATTTTTGAACAGATTCGTTATAACTTGTAATCTTTTCTTTCAAGTTTTTGATTTCCTTTTGAATATCATCAGGTAATTCACTTGACTTAATCTGTTTGTCGTTTAATGTCGAATTAATTAATTTCATAATATTTAATTTTACTGGTTTGTGTTATTTTTTGGCTTTAAGTTGTGCGGATGCCCTTTTAATTGCAGATGTCCATTGCTCACCTTCCTTTCTTATGCTTTTTGCTAATGCAGCTATTTCACCTATCGATTTATTTCCTGTTTTTTTAGATTTTGGTTTTACTTCACCACCTTTAGCTTTTTTTACAGGTGCTTTTTTCTCGTAAGATGCTTTTTTTACATAAATACCATCCAATAAGTCAGCTCCATCAATTTCTTTTTCTTTACCATTTATGTCTACCTCTACTTCTTCGATTTGGTATTTAGGGATGTACTTAGCCTTAGTTTTAAGTGTACCGCCTTTAGCCATTTTACCACCATCAGCAAACTTATAGCCTTCTTTCTTAGCTAATTCTTTTGCTTTTTTATTAGCAAGTTCTTTAGTAGCATAAACATCTAAAGTAATCGGAGCATAACCCACACTTACTATATAAAGTGGATAGCCCGTTTTTTCTTTACGATTTTTAATTACGCTAATTTTTTCATCCCCAACTTCAACTGATGTTTTTTCTGCTATAGTACCGCCATTAGCCATCATACCACCTTTATTTTTTTTAGAATGTTTTTTTTCTAATCCTTCTTCAGCTTCTCGCTGTGAATTAAAGTATTCACTTACATAGTTTGGATAACTTCTCCATTCTTTTTTACCATCAATCATATCTGCATAAGTAATAGAAAATATCCATTTACTTGGTTTGTTTTTTGCTCTTTCAATTTTTGCTTTTTCATCAACTCCCATAATTTCTTCACCTTTAGCCATCATACCACCTTTAACATATTTAGATGGTTTTCCTTCATGCTCTAAAATTAAATTTACCTTACCTTGTAATTCTTGATTTCTTTGTCTTAATTCATCCGTATTAGGAGAATCTTTTGAAATCCAAACATCAAAATCAGTTGATTTATAAAGTTTTTCATAATCATCCAATTCTTTTTGTTCCTTAAGAGTTAATATAGGCTTAGGTTCTTTTAATAATTCATTATCGTTAGATGGATTAAGTTTGTTTTCTTTTACTATTTCATTCCAAATGTCATACAATACTGCTGAACTTGACTTGTATTTATTAAAATATTCGTTATTGTTAGCACCTATAGGTAAAAGTTCACCATTTTCTACGGGCAAATTACCACTAACAAATATTTCTTTTAAGAGAGGATTTTTCTTTGAACTATCAGTTAATTCAAAATCTTCATATGTAGTGTAATCAAAAACATAACTTTTAAAATCGTCAACATTCCAATTTTTTACCCTTCTATTTGCGTAATCATTATATCCATATTTACCTAAATGAAGATTTAATGTTTTTGGTCTTAACTTGTAGTTGATTTTAAAATTATTAGTATTTCCACCTTTAGCCATCATACCACCATCAGCCATGTAGCCACTATATCTGTCTTCTTTTACGCTGTATTCACCATTTTTAATTTTATTTTCTAATTCTGCTCTATTAATTACTAATGCTTTGCCAAATGGCACTTTGAATGAACTAAACATAAACATATCTCCTTCTTTTTTATACAACTCGTACTTTTTACCACTTCTGTCATATAAATAGAAATCTTCAGAGTCTAAAACATCCATCATAGAATCATCCATATGTAAATCTTCATCAAATCTTGATTCAATTTGCTTGATTAGTTCAGGGTCAGCGTTTACAAAGTCTATTTTTTTACCCCAACCTCTTACAGCTTGTGGTTCGAATTCTTCCATTTCACCTACATACATATTAACTGAATAAGCACCTGTTGTACCACTCATTGAATAAACGCTTCCATCAATGATAACAGTATATGGGTCAGCTACTTTGTCCTTCATGTTAAAGTAAATTTCAACATCGTGTCCGTCTAATTCACCACCATCAGCATATTTTTTTAAGCCGTCAATATAGTGTGTAACGTCACTAAGGTCTGTTTCTGCTCTTTCTAATTTAGCAACCACCCATGCCTCAATAGGGGTGTTCATATTTACTAACTCTTTCAATTCTTTTGCATGGTGTTCGATTGCTTTAGTATTGCTCATAACCATTTCTACATTACCATTGTCAGTCTCACCTCCTTCAGCAAACATATCACCACCTTTAATTCTGTGCATTTCACCACCTTTAGCCATCATACCACCATCAGCAAAATACTTTATTTCAGTAATTTTATTTCCTTTATAATTTTTTAAATCTTTTTCCATCAACTCCATAATATTATTCAAGTTATTGGAATATTCTCTTTCACTTCTTCTACTATCACTATAATAATACCTTACTCCCTTTCCCCCATAATTTGGGTATTTTAGTATTTCTATAACGAATGGTTCTCCTCCCATTTCTTTTGATTCGTATATTTTATAACCTTTTATTGGTTCAAATATAGTTTCCTCTTTTCCATCAATCATCAATTTTCCGTACTTAGCTTTTCCACCTTTAGCCATCATACCACCATCAGCAAAATACTTTATTTCAGTAATTTTATTTCCTTTATAATTTTTTAAATCTTTTTCCATCAACTCCATAATATTATTCAAGTTATTGGAATATTCTCTTTCACTTCTTCTACTATCACTATAATAATACCTTACTCCCTTTCCCCCATAATTTGGGTATTTTAGTATTTCTATAACGAATGGTTCTCCTCCCATTTCTTTTGATTCGTATATTTTATAACCTTTTATTGGTTCAAATATAGTTTCCTCTTTTCCATCAATCATCAATTTTCCGTACTTAGCTTTTCCACCTTTAGCCATCATACCATCATCAGCCATTCTTTCTTCGAAACGAGCATCATCTCTGCGTGAATGTTCCATTCTTTCGTGACTGCCTACAAAATCTTTGTGAGCCATTTTACCATGCTCCATAGATAGTCTTTCATCCTCTCTGTCATCATATCCTTGTACATGACCACCATCCTCTAATTTAGGATACTTAGCAGGGCGTTTGTCATAACGATTGTCACGATATTCGTAATAAACATTTCCTTTCTTATATGGGTAGTGTTTACCATCAGTAACTCTTTTACCTTTTGTATCAATTGCAGGTCTACCTGCATCTTTTTTGATGTCAGGTTCACCTTTTGGAACTCCTGCTTGAGATTGTCTTCTTTCTCTTGCTTCTTTGAATGATGAAGCTGCAGAAGATTCTTTAGGCTTACTCGCACCTTTGATTGCTTCAGGTTTTGACTTAACTAATTTGTCATAGAAAGCATCAAATTTAGGTTTTAGCTTTTTAGTTGCTTTAGCATCTTTGAAGCCATCTGTAGCTTCATACATGGATTTTAGTAAGCCTTTTGCTGTTTCAGAAAGTTTTTCTTTCTTAATTGATAAGTATTTGGTTCTTAAAGAGATACTCATATTACATTTTTTGTTTGTTATTAAAGGTCTATATCGTCAATGTTAATGTCCAATATATGTTTGATTTGTTTGTCTTTTTCTGTTAATGTTGTCGGTGTTCTTGGTTTTCTTGGTTTAGTGGGTTTTGTTGCGTTTGCATCTATTTTAATCCAATCACCTTTTTTAATTGATGCTTGGACATACTCTATAGTTAAAACCTCTTTATCAATTACATTGCCTTTAGAATTAATATTATATAAATCGACAAAGCCATTATTTTTATTAACCTTATAAATTTGATATTGTTTTTTAGTTTTTTTATCAATAAATACATCATCTTCTTTGAAGTAAAAGTCAGTTTCATCTTGTGTTTCAGTATATGGTTTGTAGTACCCTGATTTCAATCCTTTTTCAAAGTCTTTTCTTTCCAAATTTGCAGTCAACCCATCTTCGTAAATTAATCCAATATTCGAATATTTTATAAAATCTATGGTAAAAATAAAGTCTTTATTGTCTCCTTTAATAAACTTGTCTCCGACTTTATAAACCCCATTTTGTTCTTCTTGTGGTTTTTCAACTTTAACCCAATCTTTTCCTTTAATCATTAAACGAGCATAAGTTTTAGTATTACTATCTTCTTCACCATCATCATAACGAATCATGATATCATTCATTCCAACTTGAGTTATAGTAAGATTTTGCTTTAGCAAATTGCTGTAGTAAACATCATCAACATTAAATTCTGAATCTTGTGTTTGCTGTTGTTCAGGCTTTTCTTCGTTTTCAATTTTTACAAATTTTCCTGCTTTAACATTTAATTCAAAATTATTAATTTCATAAATGCCAATGTTACCATTTGCCCATCTCACTTGAATGTTGTCTATGTCTACATCAACAATTTGAAGTGTAGTATCTTGAGTATTTGTACCCAAAACCAAATAATTATCTCCAACTTTGAATTTTTGAGATTGTGGTTGTTCTTGAGGTTTCTCAATTTTTTTCCAACCATTATTTTTAACTCTTGATTCTGCAGTAGTTAAATCAAAAAAACCTTTAGAACCATCAGCATATTTTACTTTAATATTATCTGCATTTGCTTCTATAATTGTTAAAGTTGTTTCTCCATTAGCATTTAACAAAGAATACATATCACCTACTTCAAATTTTATTTTAGAAGGCTTAGGCTTAGATGGCTTATTAGGCTTTGACGGCTTGGGTTCTTCTTTACTAATTGGCTTTATAAATGATGGTATTGTTGCATTGGAATCTGTTGCTTGTAATGCAGATTCAGATGTCTCCATCAAATTTTCAAAAAAAGCAGGATTCAAATTGTTAATAGGAGAAATTTTATAAGCAATAACCATATTGTCTTTTACATCTTTCCCAAGAACATTGAATAGGCCTAAAAAGTTATCAAGTAAATCTGCATCAAATTCTTGGGTTTGACCTTCTAATACTACTTTATCTTTTTCAGATACTTTATTTAGAAACTCACTCCTACTTTTTTCATCATCATGTAATGTTGCAAGATATTTACCAAGATTTTTTAATTCTTGTTTTGCATTTGGTAAAAATAAACTCAATACAGAATTCTGCATCCATAAAATGTATTTCTTTTGAATTTTTTCATTATCAAAAACAATTCGTGGAGTTACTTCCTCACTATGCATAAAGAATTGCTGAAAATCAACAAACCAATCAACTAATTTCTCAATTACATTATCTTCAAATTCTTCTTTTTCTTTAGGCTGTTCAGCAGGTTTAATACCCTTCACTTTTTCAATGAAGACCTTAGTCATTTCTGCCAACGGAACTGCAAAAGCATCTTTTTTCTTGCCTTCAGGTGAATTAGCGTACAAACTCTGCATACCCTCTAATAACCTTTCAGCATCAAGAATATCTCGTGTTTGTCCTGCTTCTTCTATTCCTAAATATGTTAAAATTTTACCCATGCCAATCAAATGGTTTTAATTTTTGTAAATAAGTCACTACTTGTGATTTGGTAAACAAATCTTCTAAAACATAATATTTCCCATCCTCTTCCACAATCACATTATTTGTTTTTACAAACACTTGGTCATTGTCACTAATTCCATCAATAGTAGTAACTCCGCAAACAATGTTATTACTGCTTTCATCAATATAAGTGTTGAACTCACAATACGTTCCACTTCCCCAACTCAAGAAGGTATCATAATTTTTTTTAAAACCTTCATAAATTTCAACAACTGATATTCTTTGTAATTCTGTCATCATAATTTCGCTATTTTATCAATTACTCTATTATATTCATTAACAGCGTCTCTTTCTGTTAATGCTTGTCTAAATACTATCTTTGATTCAAAGTTTTGTGCCGCCAATCTGTCGCCATATCCTTTATTGGTTTTCAAATATTCTATATATGCGTTTCTAATTTTAGGGTCTGCTTCCGTATCATTTATTGTGGCACTTATATCACTTGGTCTTATATCATTGTCGTATCCTGCATCCCACATTGTTGCAAATGAACCTAAAAATGTTTCATACCTAAAAAATCTTCCATCACTCAATAATGTTGCCATCATATTAGGGTTCAGAGGTTGATTTTCGTCTTTAATCTTTACGAAAGTATAAACCTCTTTGTCTCGGCTTCCTCCTGTTGCCCTGTCTGTATATGCAGCTATGATACGATAATTGATGTTGGATTGAGATAACTTTTGTGCTACAGCTAAACCTGCCATAGTATTCCAAATCATAGCATTAGTTGCATTTACACTTCCGCCATAACTTGATGCAATAATTAAATCGATTCTTGGAAGTGTATTTAATGTTTTAGGAATGTACATGAAACTTTTTTTCCATGTTGTAGCATACTTAAGACCACCTTCTTCGTTTCTTTTTTGTCTAACCTCGACATCATGTTGAGGTATTTCAAATGTTTCTTCGTAAACAAATAAAATATTGTCATCAACAACTTCTTGTGTCAAATCAGAAACAGGCACTAATCTTTTTAAAACGTTACTATAGTAACCCTTCTCTTTACCGCTATATTCTATGTAGTGTCTTTTTACTGCATCTACTTTAATATGATAAAAAACAAGTTTACCATCACTTGCTACATAGCTTCTAATATAGTCAGATTCAACTATTTTTTTTAACAAAGGGCTATAATATTCGTTAACTCTTACAAGTCCAAGTGATGCTAAATCAAAAGAAAAAATTCCAAGTTCTTTTTCAGTAAACTCTAACTTCTTTTTTTGTTCAATATCAGTAACGTCTGTACGAATGGCACTTTTTACTATCGCTTGTAAGAATCTGTCTAATTCATTATTAAATAAGAAACTCTTTTTTTCGCCAATGATTTTTTGTACGTCAGTTGTTCCATACCAAGAATTTGTTGCATTTCTTCTTACATTTTGTTCTCCCTTAAGTCTATTCCAACCATTTTCGGCATTACCATTCAATTTAGGTTCTGTATCCTTTGTGAACTTCAAATAGTCCATTAAACCATCAAAATAGTATATGGTTTTTTTAGGATTTAGAACTTTCTTATCGTAGTAACCTTGATTCATTTATATTGCTACGTTTTTAGGAGTAAAAATGTCAGCAACCAATAAATCTTTATATCTATCAAAAACAGGGGCAGCTTCTTTTTTTACAAGTGGTGTCAATGAATCTGAGAATCCTTGAGAACCACTCAAAATCAAATTAACTACCTCTTGCACTTTCATTTCAATAAAATCAGGAGTCATTTTGCTTATATTAACGATAGTGTCTTTACCATTATCATCAAATGCAATTAAAAAACTTTTGAAAGCCATAGCCAATGTTTTTCCTTTATTATCACCAACATCTGTTCCTTGAGATTTTGCTAATTCACGAACTAATTGGAATTCAAAAGCAACTCTGAATGAAGTCAAAGTACGATATGAAACTACGGCTAACTCATCTAAGTTATTTGCTTTTAGGATTGTTCTTAGTCCTTTTGGTTCAGGTAGTGCTGTTTTATTACGAACAGCTTCCATATATTTATAGTAGTTTCCTACTAACATATCATATAAGAATTGAAAACGAGCCATTCTTTGGTCGGTTTTCTCATCATAAAAAGTTTCATAAACGCTTCCACTAAATCTATCTAATAATGACAAGTCTTGTTGGTTATTAGCCTTGTATTTTGGTGGAGGTTGTGTATTAGGGTAAATATTACCTGTTGCAATCAAAGCAAAGTTGTTGTTTCTTTCGAAAGGTGCTTCTTTAGGATTTGTTGAGTTGATTTTACTTTGTGCTGCAGGTTTTGTTTTGCTACTTTTTGCTAATGCATCGTTGAATAAACCTGCTGTGTTAGGGTCTAATCTCGGCATTTCATCCAAAATCAAAATTTTACCATATCTCCAAGCATCAATCAATTTACCATTTTGGTATCCATCGATTGTTTGACCCCCTACAATTTCGGTTGGCGAAGTATATTGAGAGCAGTTAATGATAACGTATTCTCTTTGTAATAATGCAGCTACTGTTTCTGCCGTATAAGTTTTACCCCCTCCTGCTTCTCCAATTAAGTATACATTGTTTCCTGCTAATACATCGTCAATGATTGCATATAAATTTGGAATATCGCCAACTGCACTTGAAACTTCAAATTTCAAACCAAAATTTGGAAGGCTTAAAACTACTGTTTGATTCTTTCTGATTTCATCCAAAACGCTTTTATCTAATTCATCAAGGCTGATTTTTTGAGTTTTTAAATACTCATTAATCATTGCTCTAACTGATTCACTATCAAGGCCTCCACCTGCGTTTGACTCCATATAGGCTTTCAAAGTAGCAAGGATAGCAGATACTACATCACCACCCGCCGCTACCACTTCTTTCGTAGTTTCTGTTGTTTGGGCGGCACTACCTAATTCGCTTTTTTCTTTTTCTAATTTAGCTAAACTTTTTTGTGCTACTTTTTTTACAGCTTCCGAGCTACTTGGATTATCAATAATTTTTTTTGCAGCTTGTATGCCACTTTCAATTTCTTGTATTGTTGCCATTTTTATTATATTAATTTTAATAATGTATGTAAGTCAAGGATTTCAGATAATATTACTCTTTTATCTTCATCATCCATATCTCCTGCTAACTTTAAAAAGTTCTCAAGCTCGTCAATTCTTGATTGTAAAAGTGCTCTGTCTTCAGCATCTGTAGTAGGCTTGTCTTGTGCACCAAATAAATCAGGGAATTTTTCTTGTAATTGAGGTAAGAATTCTCTTGCACCAACTAATGAGTTACTAAATGGAGAAACATCTTTAACATAAGTAACTAATCCTGAATCTTGTTTAATCAGTTTTTGCATCATTGCATAACCCAAATTGAATGAATTTGAGTATAAACCAACATAACCACCTTGCTGTAATATATAAACAAAAGAGTTTGTAGTTCTATATGAATATAAAACAGCTTCACTTATAATATCCTTACCTAAATAATCTTTGTCTTTAAGTTCTACATCACCATCATTTTGTAATGATTTTTTGAACTTTTCAGTTAAATCTGGGTATTTGAAAGAAGCCTCAAACACATTGTCTAAGAAGTTTTTAGCAATTTCTAATGTCGAATTTAATGAGTACCAGTCTAAATAAGAAAGTGTACCACCAACATGAATTTCTTCAATGTAAACTTCACGACCTTCTTTTTGAGCTTGTATATTAGCATATTTTTTGTTGTCGTTGCTATTAGCTTCTCCTTCTACATCTACAAAAACTCCAAAAACTACATCAAGGCCAATAGCACATCCTGCTAAGTCCATGATGCGAAGTAGTAAGTCTTTCTTTGTTTGTCTCTTAGCAGCTTTTGTTGAAAAATCAAATTTGATACCATCTGATACATTATAAGTTCTATTGTCATCAGCTACTATTGGAGCAAAAATTTGTTCTGCGTATTTCTTTAAAAAAGTTTCATAGCTGGCTGCTGACCTACCTTCTTCATCTAATGCTTCTACTCTCTCCAACAATTTATTAATGATATATTTTCTTAGGTTTTTATCATTAACTAATTGAGGCTCACTAAAAGTTTTAAGTAAGTTTTTGATAAGAGGGTCTGTTGGAGTTGCCGTGCTTTGACCGATTTCAACTTGTGGTACTTGCTCTGTTGTAGCCGCAGGATTTTCAGGCATTGTTTGTAATTGTGCAGGATAATAAGTGTTAAAAATTGTTTCTAATTTTGCAAACACCCCATCAGGTAACTTTTCCCATTTTCTAAATACTTGATAAGACGGATTCCATTGAAAACCTGTTTGTGTATATATTTCGCTTTTTATTTGATTCCAACTTTCTTTGTTACTTGGTGTTTCCTTATTTTTAGAAACAATAAATACAATTTTTTCACCTATATGACGTTTATACATCTTCCAACCATTGAAAGTGTATATTAATTCGTCATTTGAAGATGAATCTGTTGGTCTTGTTGGTCTTGAAGATGGTTTGCCCCCTCTTTTATATACATATGGCTTTTCTCTTGTACCAATGTACATTTTCAAGTAAAAATTTACATCAAAGTAGTCACTCTGTAAGTCGCTGTTATCGTAGTTGTATTTGTCAGTAATTTCTTTGACTTGTTTAATCAATTCCTTACCTGCATCAGAAAGGCTACTTTCGTCATCAATCCAATATTGATTAATTGAGTGACCTATGTATCCATCTTTTTCTGCTTCTGAAAATGCTTTGAATGGCTTTATATTACCTGATAAAATTGTGATGTAGATTGAACGACTATCTTTCTTTACACTAAACGAAAAAGAGGGAAGTTCCCTTTTTAGGTCTTCTCTTATTTTTTCATTAACGATTTTAAGGTCATATATTACGTTACCCATAAATATTATTCATTAAATTAGATAAATAATTCTTGGATTCAATAATTGGGTCTCCCAATATATTCATTCTTTTTATTATTACTGATTCATCAAGAATTTCCCCTCCAAAGTTATATGATTTTTTGCTACATCCACAATTATATTTTACTTCACCTCCATCTGCAAATTTCACACCTCCACCACTTTCATTGATTTTAGATAAAATTTCCCTATTTGTAAGCATTTCTCCTTCAAATTCTCTTTTTGTAGTATCAGCAACACTTCTTTTATTTATAATAACTTCATTACCTTCTACTTCCATAATTTGGTCTGTATCTACATTTTTTACTTTGATTCCACCTTCTGCATGAGATTTTCCTACAAAAAATCCACCATTTTTCCCATCATTAGATAATTTGTTATCTCCTTTTACTTTACCACCTTTTTCCATCATCTCGTGCATAGATTGTAGTTTATTCATATTTTCTGTTTTTAGGTTTTTTTCATCTAAAATTTCAGTTGTTTTTCCACCTTCTTCAAATCTTATATCAGTAGTGAATGGGTCGAATTGTGTATTTCTTGCATCAGCCAATTTGATTTGATGAGCATCAAATACCGTGATTGCAAGTGTAAAATGAGCAGGATTGTTTACATCATAGTCTCTTGCAAATTCCTCACTATAAAAAACACCATCAAAATCATATGCTAATAAAAAGAACTTGAATTGTTTATTTGAATCTGCAGCCATTAGCTTCCAAAACTTATCTTTTACATCACTTGGATAAACACTTTTTACATATCTTCCAATTTGATTTTCAATTGTGCTTTCTACCGCTTTTGCTAAATCATCCCTTTGAATAGTCTTATATCTGTCATAAATGATTGTACCTGTAATTGTTCGTATCCAACCATCAGCATTATTATTTTTGTCCATATAATCATGTCCTTGAGCAATAAATGGGTGCTTTACATCCAAAAATACTTCATAAAGGAATGGTTTGGCATCTTCAGCTTCTCTTTGTCTTACTTTAGTAAAATGTTCTGCGTATTCTTTGTTATATGCAAAATATGCATAAGGTCGGCCAACACCCTTCTCTCTTGTTACATCAAATGAGAAAAATTCATTATCAGTCATAGTTCCATGATAAACGACTCTTGGTTCTAAAGTAGTGGGTTCTAACACTTTAGATACATCCTTATAGTGTTTTTCAAAGTTTTCTTTGCCATCTGCTAAAAAACGATTTGCAGCTTTTTCCCAATCACCAAACCAATTTTTAAAAGCACTTGTTCTTACTAAAACTTGTTGTATGTAAGTCAATTTTGATTTTGCTTTAGTTGGGGTAGTAAAATGAAATATTTCATCGATTTCACCACCATCAGCATAATTCACTTTTAGGTCATCGTAGTGTTCATCTACTTCACGCATTTCAAGTCTTTTCTCCATTTTTTCAAGCTCCTCATAATAATGGATACTTTCATTTAAATGGTCTAAAGCAATCTTTTTAGCCACTTCAGGGTCGTTTGTATGCTCCATTTCAGTCTTTATACCCATAACAACCTGTTTGTTAATAAATTCATGAGGTACGTCAGGATATTTATGGTCTATATCTGAAATTGTAAGACTTTTTGTTAATTCCATCGTTTTAATATTAAAATTTTTATTTATAGTACCGCCTTTTTTGAAAGTCAAATCTTGATTTTCACTATCGTATAAAACCTCATTTTGATTTAAAATAATTAATTGATTAGATTTCTTATATTCATCAATTTTTCTTTCATCAAAGTTTTCAAATTCATTATTATCTAATCTTTCAATAATCTCATTAGCTTGTCTAATAGGTCGTATTGACTTATATATCAATGCTTTATTATATAAACTTGCATTTCTTTCTTGATTTCCTGAATTATATGCAATAACAATAATTTTATTATCATAATCACTTAAAACAATACCATTCTTGTTCAAATTTTCAGCTCCAATTTCTAAGGATTTTAATAAACCACCATTTTCCATGTACTTTTCTGATTTTCTTTTTGTGCCATCAGCTCGTGGTATTAAGCCCTTAGCTTTTAAATGTGAAATGCCCGTAAATCCAATACTTTCACCTCTTTTATATTTTGCTAATAACTCTTTATCATTGAAAGTTGGCCCACCATCTTTATATTTTATATCTTTTATATTGATTAATGATTCATCTCTGATTATTAATTCATCCCCAAAATTATCGCCATGCTTTACAATAATAGCATCGTAACCACTATTAAATAGCTTGTCAACAAATTTGTTCATTTCGTCTTCGCCATAATTTTTTCTCCAATCTTTAATAAAATTAATATTAGGAATAGTTTTAGTCTTTTGATATATTTTTGGATTTTTATAATCTACAAATACTTCTATTTCTTTATCTCCATTAAATCTTGAATTTGGTTGATTTGAAAAATATATTCCACTACCATATTTATTTTTAGCTTGTTTATCGTAATAAAAGGGGTCATCACTATTGTATTTTCTATACCATTTTTCTATTTTATCATTATTACCCATAATATCGCTTGAATAGAACAGGGTATTATCAAATCCACATTTATGGCATACATATTTATCATAATCTTCAGAATCATCAGTATTCCATGTCCAACCACAATTATGGCAAACTACTTGTTGACCAAGAAATCCGCCATCAGCCAATAAATCATCATCCTGAACGTAAGCCTTTTTAACAGCATGACCTGCTTTTTTTTCTAAAAACTTGTTTACTCTTGCAAAAGCCCATTGATTTCTGCTAATGTTTGGTCTATGACTTGTACTAAATGCACCTGCTCCTCTTCTAAAAACAGCTTTCAAAGTGTTAACTGAAACGCTACTATTATGTAAAGAGTTGAATTTTTCAGCCTTTTCTTTCAAAGTTTGTACTATACTATCAGACAATTCAATCGAAGCTGCTGATTTTTTTGAAGCTGCAGAACCTGCTTTATTAATTTTAGAACCTTTTATTCTATCTGATTTTGGTGCAGGGGTTTGTGCTGCAGATTTTCTGCCTTTTCTTTCTGCCATATGAAATTTTTATCAAATTTATTTGTTTTTACTGAAATTACCTTATTTTTGAGTGCCTGTATTTTACAAACAAACAAACAAACAACAAAATGGACTTTTTAAACATCCAAAGTGCGAACTTCTTAGGAGGTCAAAACGTACACAGCTTAATCAAACTTACTTTAGTTGTAGCTATCGCTTACAAATTAATGAAGAAGTAATTTTAAACAAACAAAAAAAAACAATATGCCTACTTTTTTAGACATCAAGAGCAGCAGTTTCTTAGGCGGAGTTAATGTACACAACCTTTTGATTATCGGAGGTTTAGTTTACATCGCTTACGAAGTATACAAAAAATAATTTTTTTTGGTGAACGCTAAATAGCTCTGATTTATCAGGGCTTTTTGTGTTGGGCGTATGTTTTGTTAAATATACCTTAGTAACTTTCTGACTTCCAATACTTTAGGTTGATTAATTAGTGTAATTACATCTTCAGGTAGTTTTACCATTTCATGTCTTTTCAGATAATTTTTTTTATCATCTACACTAATTCCTACAAAAGAAGAACCATTTCCATAATCATTCACTACACCTGTAATATCGTAATTTGGTGTATTAAATTTTCTTGATAGAGAATCTCTTTGTGGTTTATTAAATAAAAAATCTTCATATCTAAATATGTTTGGATGTTGTGCTTGTTCCAACCATTTATCTACAAAGTCTTGTGTCATTTTCATGTGACAATCTGAACGATTTATTGTTCCTGCAGTTAAAGCTCTTTGGTATCTACTTGCTGCTGTATTTACAATATCTCTAACAACTACAATTTTTGTCCTATCTATTCTATCTTCCAACCTACTTACATTAGTAAATGAATCTTCATAAGACATTATGATTACTTCAGGTGCATACTTCCACATCTGATACACGAGATGTCTATTTAAATTTTCACCTGAAGCAAACCTACTATGAAGTACATCATTGATGTAATATACTTTGTCTAATCCAAGATGATTTTCAAAATTTTTAATCAACCAAGACACAATAGCGTGATGACCACTTCTTCTAAGTCCATAAACTTCAATGAATTGCATAAGAAATTATTTTATACCAAATGTAAATTCCAAAAAAAATGATTGAACCAAAAACAAAAATTCTTGTTATAATACCCCAAGTTTTATTCATAAAATATTTTTTTATTAGAATGATAGAATAGTGCTTTAATTGGTATTAATACTCCTTTAGATGTATCATTATCTCCACCTCTTTTGAATTTTTTTTCATTTGCTTCGTGAAAATGTTTTACTATTTTTTTCAAAATTTCTGTTTTAACACATAATGTGATATGATTTAAAAAGAATATCCAAACATCTGCATCCGATGTGCTTATACCTGATGGCTTACCTCTTGAAAACACTTCAACATAAAGATTTCCTGTATCTAATGCTTTCCTATCACTTTTCACTTCTACTTTAAAATTACCTGTGAACAATGATTTTACCCAATCTTCCGCTTCTTCTCCAAATTTTATATCATGTGTAAAAGAACTTGAGTATTTCATTTTGATTTAAAATATTTTATTAACGATTCTTTTACTTTTGAATATTCATAACCTGTCATTTTGTTTACTTCGTCTTTTGCATCCGTATAAGTTTGATACAAATTTGTGTCTTCTTTAAATTTGCCATCTGTATCTGATTTGTAGTAGACATAGTGATTTTGATTGTATTTTACTTGAAATATCTTCATCAATATGTGTTTTTAAAATATTCTATCCATGATTTGCAAACTATATTCCATTCTAATTTTTTAACCCAATTGTAACTATTTTCTATTTTCTTTTTATGTTCATCTGTATTTATTGAATTAGCTACGTCATATAATACATCAGCAACTTCTAATCGATTACATTGTTCTCTTATAACGTTATCCAAATTACAAGCAGGATTTATGTCATACAACATGTATGCATTTTTTCCATAATTTGACATCTCAATAAATGATGTAGTGTAAGGTGCTATTATTGGTGTTTTACAAGCTGCAGCCTCCGAAAAAGTTAAACCCCAACCTTCTCCCATCGTTGTAGTTAAGAAAACATCTGAGGCATTATAAATCTTATTTACCAATTCTGTTTCTGCACCACTTTCTTCATATTCTGCAGGTAAAAGTTTGTAATCTTTATCTTCAATCAATTCAGTTTGTATAAAAACACCTCTTAAATCCCAACCCATAGGGTCATTTGAATGCATATGCAAATACAAAAAAGGTTCAGGTAGTTCATATGACCAATTGTTTTTTGCTTCAATAAATGCGAATATAGTAGTAGGTATGTCTTTTCTTGGTTGATTTCTGTTTACGTTAGTAATAATAAACTTATTAGAATTTTCTCCAAAGTATTCTTTTCTAAAGTTCATCGTATCCACCAAATTCATGGGGTAAAATTCCTTTGAATTGTTACCATGTGGGATAACCTTTAATTTTGTTTTTAACTCGGGCCTAAGTCTTAAAACATCGTTTCTGCCAAATTCTGTATATGTAACTAACACATCGAAGAATTCAAGGTCACGAACCAAAGCAGGAACTAAACGACAATCGACAGGGAAATAGAAAATAGACTTGAAAGATTTTATGTTTTTTTCTTTTCTTTCTTTTTTGATGTGTTGCATTACCTCTATTATGGGCACTATAACACCTAAATCCTGACATATGAATATGCCATCGTAAGAGATTCCTTCTTTTAATGCTTTTAAAAAAAAGAATCTACCAAAATTATCTTTGTTGTCGTCATTAAGTGGTGCTGATATGATATAATTGTTGTATTCATCATAGAATGGCTCACCAAAATAATTTATGGCGACAATATCCAGAAGGATTTCATCACCAAAATGATTTTTAATTTCTTTTACTATATTCTTAGCAACCGTTGAAAATCCTGTTCTTGCCATGTAGTCAACAAGGCAAAGTACTTTTTTTGTCATTAATTTCTCTATTTAAGACTTGTGATATTGAGTTCTATCGTGGTATTTGTATTTATTTGATATTTAATATTTATTAAATCAAATCGTATATTTTCGTTATTTACACTTATTTCAGGGTCATAATTTAACCCCTCATAAAGTAACTTGTAATCCTCGTCAATAGTACATAACTGATTTTTAGCAAGTGTTTGAGCTTGTCTAAAATTTTTTTTCAATAATTCCTGCATATAATTTCTCTATTTATGTAAATACAAACCTAATCCCAAACCAATAGCTAAAAACAAATATTTAATTTTTTTGCTTCTTTTTATTGTCAATTCTTGTTTTTCAAATATGGTTTGTGTGTTTGTTTGGTATTCTCTACAATTTTTAGATTCTTGCTGATAGTTTTTAAATATTTTATTCCACCCAACTTCTTTCAATCTGAAATTGTAAATTATACTATCTTTTTTTACAATTCTTTCATCTAATAAAGAAACTTTTTCTTTTGTTAAATCAAGTTCTTGTTGTACTAATTTTCCTTTTTCAATTAAATTGATTGCTTTTCTTAATTGATAGTTGGGTATGGCAGTTGTGCTATCTGATGCTGTCTGCGAAATACCTTTTAAGTTGGTCAGAACCAAAATTGTCAGAATAATGATATACTTTTTCATATTTTATTGATTTTATGTGATTATCTATCAACGATAATTTATTCTTTAAAACTTTATCATCATTCTCTAAAACTTCAATTGTAGAGTCCTTTTTCAAATTTTCGTTCTTGTAAAAAGCATTCAAAGAATCTAAGTGTTTATTTGCTTTCACTAATTTTTCATTTTCAATTTCAAATGGAGTTTTATTATCTATTTTGTTTTCTTGATGAATAAATAAAATAAACATAATAATAATAAATAATATTAATAAAAAGTTTAATAATTTTTCCATGCTACTTGTTTTTTGTTTAAAATAATTTACGTTTTTGTTGTCATCTTGTTGTCTCATACAGTTATCCAATTTGTTTTGTTAGATTTACGAATTCCTTGCTTTTGAATGTAATTTACATCAGGTTTTTCATTTACATATTCATTTTTTAAAAAATAAAGGTATGTTTCATCGTTTTGATATATAATTGTATATCCATATTTTTCAGCTAACTTTTTACCTGCATCTAAAGTATAGCTAAAATAGTCATCCCCTGCATATTCGAAATTAGGGTCATAATTGATTGTTATTGAATTCCATTTGTGTTGTGGATGAATGTAAGGATTAAACCTTGAAACAATCAAATAAGGACTAAATTCAGTTAAAATTTTATCCAATATCCAATATTCATTGCCCATAATATCTATAGTTAGGAAGTCAAATACAGGTGGGCACAAGTAAGTTTTAAGTATTGGTATTATATTAGCATCAAATACAAAATGTTGTTTGATTTCATCATTACCTCTATTGTCTTTGTCTATCTGTATTCCTTTATAACCATTTTCCAAAAAATATCTTGTATGTGAATTTTGATAGCCATCTCCTGCACCAATTTCTACAAAAAAATTTGTTTTTGGTATATCTTTTAAAAATGTTTCTATGTATTTTTCTTCACCAAATTGAGAACTTCCTGAATTTTGATATTTTTTTTTCGATGGTCTTCCTCTTTTTTTTGTTTCTGTTTCTTCAATTTCTATTTCTTCAATCATATTTTCTTCTTCCTTTTTTTTGTCTGTTATATTGTAAGCTAAAAGTAATGCTATTGCTAATGGGTCAAAAACTAATACAATTATTAAAATAAAGTATTTTACTGCTTTTTTTAATTCTATATTGAAGGCATCTGCTACGAATCTGAATCCACCAATTTGTTTCTCTAAATCTATGTTTTGATTTTTTATATTATCGATTTCTTGATATGCTTTCGTATTTTGGTCTGAAAGTGAATCAATCTTGACTGAAAATGTTTTAATTTGTTCATCAGCATTTTTTATCATAGAAGTCATTCTTGAAGTACCTTCCTTTCTATCTATCATTTTAGAAATGTTGGTTTCTTGACTATTTCTGATTTGCGATATGTTTTTTATTTGATTGTTGTACCTTTCTATTTCAGATTTATTAATGATTATTTTGTTGTTTATTATAGAAATTTTTCTATCAACTTGCTCTATAACTAAACTCTGTTGTTGAAAAGCATCACTTAAAAAACCAAAAATACCCATAGATGTGAGAAACATCAAGGTTATTGTAGCTATTATAAGGTAAGATTTTAAAAATGTGCCTATTTCGTACCATTTTTGCTTTAGATATGAAGCTGTTACCAATTTTGCAAATTCAAGTGAACTTGCCATAATCATAACTGATAAAGATGCCCCATGAAATAAAAGACCCAATCCTGTAACCGAAAAAAAAGCAGCACACCCTGCTACAAGTAATGCTGCTAATCCTAAAAGTAATTTTATCTTCATTAAATCAAGTTTTTAACTTGATGGCATACTACTTTTTAATTCTTTGAATGTTCTGCCATCTTTTTCAAAGTTCCAACATTTTAGGCTAACAATAACACCTTCTTTACCATTTTTTTCATAATACTTGCCTTTTATGTCTACATAACAGGTTACAAAATCACCTTCTTGTAAAGTATCGGCTAATGAAATGTCGGCATTCCATAACTCAATACTCCAAGTGTTAGCAAATTTTGCTTCTGATGCTACTTCTTGAATCCACATTTGTTTCTTTTCAAACTTTTTTTCTTGATTACCAAAAGATTCTGTTTCAAAGATTCTTTGAATTTTTCCTGATAATTTTATCATAATTATTCTTTTTCAGTTGGTAATTGATTATCATTTTTTACTATTTTAGTTAAAGTGTCTTGATACTCAATTACTTCAACCACTTTACTACCTTTTACTCCAATAACTTCATAGTCTTGAGAGAAACCTGATTTAGCAAAAGATTTTAATACTCTCGCTTCTGCTTCAGTACAAGACATGGCATCTACTAAATACGTTTCTTTTACATTTTTGATTTTTGTTGCTCCTTTGAAACCTTCTGTTTCAGTTTTGATGTTTACTAACACCTCAAAGTACTTTCCCATTTTGTTTTGTTTTTTTTTAAATTTTATATGAAATATATTCTTTAACCCCTGATTTCTTAAATTCATCTACCAATTCCTGATGTTTTTGTTGGTCTTCTTTTACAGCTTCTTGGTCTGAATAATTTTCAGAAATAACCAAAACACTTACTCCATTTTTAGTAGCATACTTAATTGCTGCACCCAAAAGTTCGTGTTCGTATTTTGCATCATCAAATGAAGTATGTAGAATACGGATAGTGTCAGGTTTTTGTTTTACCGCTTCTACAAAAGTAGGTAGTTCTTTTTCAATATTAATTTTCATTTTTTTTTATTTTATAAAAAATTTACCCCCACCGATTAACATACCGAATACCCCTATTGGTTAATTAATTATTTTGGCGGGGGATTTCTTTAGCAATTTGATTTGAATTTTAAAAGATACATTAAACACCCTTTATATATTAATAATCTGCAATACCAATGTGGAAACCAACCTGCCATAAATTGTTTTTTTGTTGTACCAACAACGTAATATTTAATGAAAATACCTTTTTTATGAAATGTAATATTTTCAAAAAATTCTATTGTGGCAGATTCGTGTCTTGACCTAAAATAGAAATATTTTCCTAAAAAATATCCCTCAGCTTGAACGGGACATTTACCACTTGGTTGATAAATCCAATTTATCATTTGTTTTGTATTGGTGATATTATATAATGTATTGCATTCCATTTGTTGGCTCTTTGTAGAGACAATTCAATTTTTTCTGCTTCGTTCTTGAATCTTTCATAGTGTAATTCAATTAATTTGTCTACTGCTTCGAATTGAAAATCATCTGTACATGAATCGATAATTTTACTAATCCAATCTTTGATGTTGTTCATTGTTTGATTTATTTGTTGTTTTTTAAAATAATTATTCAAATATTTCGCCTGTAGAAGGGTCAAATTTTATATCATCATCTTCATCGTTGTGAAAAAGACCTGAACCCATTGCTCTTGGTCCTTCTTCTAATAAATAGACTTCTTTAAAATAAACATCTGTTAAATACTTCTCTTTACCATTTTTATCAGTCCACAAATTAGACTTCATATAAATGTTTCCTTTAATTTTATCTTTTGGCTTCAATTTCATATCGTTGATAATCTTGTCTTTCCAATATCCAAAAATTCCAATAGCTACAGGTACAATTTTATCACTCATCTTCTTTTTCAAGACGACTTGTGCATACTTGTCGCTAATAATTTTTATTTCAAATATTCTTCCTGTAATTATCATGATGTAAAGTTATGAAAATAATTCGGAATTTATGTTGTTTAATAAAATATCAATGTTAATATTTTCAAAAAAGTTTTGCACACACCAACTTCTTGCATATCTTTTAGATTCTGCATCAATATCTTCAGGAGTTACCTTTTCATACCATTTTCTTTCCTTAGATTTAGCCATTTTTATACCATAAGCCATTGCTTGTTCTATTTCATCCTTTTTTACCTTCAAAAAATCGTGTTTTCTTAAAAAATTATAGGCTATACTGAATACATCTCTAATTTCACCCTTTTCTTTATACTCTTCATAGTAGCTTTTAATCAAATCTCTCATATTCTTGGCTTGTTCTTCAGGAGACGGCCTATTTGCTATCTCTTTTAATTCTTGTTCGTACTTCTCTTTTTCCCTAAGAACGTCAGCCATAGTTAATTTTCTATAATATAAATAGCTATCTAAAACCTTTCCTACATACATTGGGCTAAAATATCCATAAAATTCTACATCTTTTAGTTTTCTTGTAACAGATAAAGTATATGCTAATCTTACTTCGTCAATTGTAATAAATCCGTAGTTTTCATATAAAAACTTAGCTAAAACTGAAAATTCTTCGCCTAAATCTTCTGATTTGGGTACACCTATAAATATTCTCCATTCAGTAATTACTTTTAATAATTGGTTTGGGTCTTGCAATCTTGAAATCATTACACTATTTTGAAGGCATAGTGCTATATCATGCTGCTCCTTAGTCTTTGTGAATTCCAAGAATGGTTTTGGCTTTTGCAACTGATTCTGCAAGGTTTGAGTATCTGTTACTTGTGGTAGATTTTGTTTCATTAATACATAAATTTAAATAATTTTCAAATTTTGTCTTGTCAAATAAAGTTATTGGTCTTAAATACTTGTGCCAATCTGTTCCTTTCCATTCTTTTACTTTATAGTCTATTACAAATTTAAAATCAGAATAAGTGTAACCTTCTTTAATTCTTGCAATCAAAAGGTTCAAATTTGTACCTGTTTTAGTGGAAAAAGTCGTTTCAGCTTGAGAATTTAGATATTCTAAAATTTTGATTGACAATTCGATAGTTTCTTTATTTGCTACACTTGTAGTCTTATTTCTTGTTCCCTTTTTTTCTATTATTTTAAAATCATGCTGAAGAAGCTGTACCCCAATTTCATATACTTCTTTAATTTCTCTAACGGAAGGGTGCATTTTTTGCATTTTCTCTACAAATTCAGGTTCAAATAATTCATCCACAAATTCACTTAACCAATAAAACCATAATCGGCTGTACAGCTTCCCTTTATCAGCAATAGATTTAAAAAATGTTTCAGGTATAACAAAGTGTCGCACACTTGTGTGGTTTATATTCTTGAATCTTCAATTGGCCCACCCATTCTTTTTGGGTGATGAATTTCGACAAAGTTCTTTTTCTTGATTTCTTTTAATTCCACAATGTCGTCTACATTCACATTTAAAGATTCTGCAATCATTACAGCAGTTTCAAGAGTATAGTTCTTAAGATTGCCATTTACAATCTTTGAAATTCTATCTCTGCCAATTTGAAATCCTGTTTTTTTTGTGATTGCTCTCATCAAATCTGCTTGAGTCATTTTTCTTTCCAAAAGAATTTTTTGCAGTTTGGTCTTTTCTTTTTCTATCATAGTCTTAATTTTTCTTGTGCGGTGTTGTTTTGCGAAAGTACAATATTTTATTTTAAAAAGGGGGGAAATAAGAATAAATCCCCCGATTGTTTTTAGTGGGCTGTTAGATTGCCTCATTAAACACACACATATTCAAAGGTATTACTTTTTTAGTATTTGTTTTAAAAAAATGAGTAACAAGGCAGTTGTTGTTGTAGATAAAAGCAGTCCTTTTGTAAAATCTGAAAATTTTATTAAATTTTTTTCTTTAAATAGTTCCTTGTAAGCCTCATCATATGATATTGTCTTTTTACCATTCATTTGATTGACAAAATTGTGCATATCTACACTCCAATTAAATAGTTCTTTGGCATTTCCCATTTTTGGTGGGTGCTTTTCCATATTTTCTTTGAAATGACTACCACAGATTGGACATGGAAGAATTTCAGGTAGGCTATTAAAGAATTTTAAATATTCTTCCTTTTTATATGGTACATATGTTATTGCCACATAATGAATAAACCTCCATCCATCTTTACCCCATATTTTAGCACTTAATCCCATAGTTTTTTTTGTTAATTTTCTATTTCATTTAGTAATTCTTGAGCTTCTTTACCTAACTTAACCTTTCGCATTGGAGTACCATCTTTATATAAAAGCTCAGGTATTTTTTGGTTATAGGTTTGGTTGTAGTATGCTTCACCTAATCTTGTTGTTTCGCCAATAGTCATAATATGTTGCTGACAATCAATCCATCCTGATTTATGTGCTTCTATTATCTGCTCTTTTTCTTTATCAAGTTTTTCTTTTACTAATCTTATAGTTAACTCTTTATATTTATAATTTTTAATTGATTCTAATTCTTCAATTAATTCTTGCATAGCTGTTTGCATGGTTATTTGTTTTGGTTATCTATTTTTTGATTGTGAAGCTGAACAAAATATTCAGCAATTTCCTTATGTAATTCTCCACTACCAACTATCCAATATTCATCTTTAACATCTCCATCATCAAAAAGTATAGGTTCAATAGGCTTAATAGTTCTACACCAACACATCTCTCCTTGAAAACAAGTGCCTATCTGCCATTTAATAGTAAATGCTTTTTGTTCTGCTTCTTCATATTTCATAGGTTATTTGTTTTGGTTATAGGTTTGGTTGTAGATTTCCTCAATATTAACATACCCACTTTGATGTTCATCTGATGTTTCTAATATTTCATATGCAAAATTAATTATCTGCTCTTTTTCTTTTTCAAGTAACTTGTCAGCTTGTTCAAGTACTTCGTGTTTTATAAAATCATTATCATCAATATTTAATTCTATATATTCAATTAATTCTTGCATTGCTGTTTTCATATTATTTATTTACTAATTTATAGAATAATGCTTTACAAGATTCCCAAATTATAATCGCTAAAATATATTTCATAATTAAAAGTGGGGGAAATATTTCCCCCTTTTTTATTAAATAACAGCAATTCCACTTACAATTCTTCTTTCTACAAAACCACAATCACAATGTACTATCGTTTTATTAACCATTCCCCCATCTATTGATTGTTCAGTAAGTAAAATTGAAGGATTTGTGTCATATAGTTCATCTCCACATTTTGGACAAGCATATCCATTTTTTACTGAAACTGATACAGGTTCTTTAACCTCAAATAAAGGTTTCAATTGTTTTTTTGGAGCTACTTCAGGTTCTTTTTTGTTTTCTTCTAAATTTTTAATTATAGATTGAACTTTTTCTTGTTTTTTAGAAATCTCGTTGTATCTTTTCTTTATTAGTTCGTTAGTACTTTTAGATGGTCTACCTCTTCTATTATTAAATAAATCTTTGTAGTTTGGGTCGTTTTTTAACTTTTGTTTCATCTCAGGTAAACTTATAGTAGAAGGTTCTGATTGATGTGTTAATTTTTCTATTAATTCTTTGAATAAAGGTTCATCTAATAGATTTACAAAGAAATTTTGATACTTATCTTGATTTAGTAACGATATAAGTTTATTTAAATCTTCATCAGAAAAAGGAACTTCTATTGTGATAGATTCTTCAACTTTATTCTCTTTTTTTCTATAATTATCAACAATTTCTTTTCTTCTTTTTTTCTGTGCTTTTTTTCTTTCTTCTTTTCTTAAAGCACTACCATAAGAATAATCAAGTAATTCTTGATGTAATACATCTTCACTTAAGAAATAAATAGTAGGATGCAACATAATATTACCTTCTTCACGAAAGATGTAACCTTTGTTCTTAAGAATTTGTGAAAGTGTAATTGAAACTCCGAATTCTTTAGAAATATTGAAAGAATCAAATTTTGCCCATTCTGTTGTAGAATAGTTTTTTCTTAGAGCATCTAAATAGTTTTTGATTTTTGCTCTTGTTTTTTCGTAAGCCATTTTTTGGATGTTTAATTGTTAAAAATTTTTTTATTCTTTAGATTTTACTTTTTTGTAATAATCTACGGCATCTAAAATTAGTTGTGCAAAACTCTTGTCTTGATTCATTGCTAAAGAGATACCTGAACGTAAATCTACTCTTTGACCAATCATTTTGATTGTTGTAGTTTTTAGTCTTTCTGTAGACTTTTGTAATTGTACTTCTTCATAAGTACCTTTTATGGATATACCATAATTTCCTTTTGTGTTCATTTTCATATATGTGGGTTTTAATTTCACTAACTTGGTAACGGGAATAGGATTCGAACCTATACAAAATGCACCAAAAACATTTGTGCTACCATTACACCATCCCGCTAATTTTAAATATGTGCAAATTTATAAGCCAATACAATAATTCTTAAATTTGCTAATACTTCTGAATCTGCTCTACTAATTGCTTGAAAGAGGTCATTTTCTACTACAGCCTCTACAAAACTACCTCCTTGTAATACATTGTCTCTTGTCATCATAGCAGAACCCATTACATCTATTATGTGCTCTGAAGGTGATATTCCATGAGATTTAGCAAAATCTGTTGCTTTACTCCAATAATTTTCTCTAATGTCCATAATTTTAATTTTTATCGTTTCTTTTAATGATATTTTTAGTTATAGTGTTTTTCAATGATATTAGTAATTTTATAATCAATAGTATTATCATAATAAATATCCCTCTAATTACTTTCATCAACATTTATTTTTATTTTCCAATAATAGTCACATTTCCATACTGCATTTTGACCTTCATTTAAAATATATTCAAAAGGTGGTTCAAGAATATATGTTTGATAATCTTCAGCTTTAGCCATAAACCTATAACAATTTGTTTTATTAGGGCATTCGTGGCCTTCGCACATAGCTATATCGGGCATAAATATTAATTTAAAATTTCATCAAGATTTATATTGTATCTATCTAATATCAACTTAAGTTCTTCTCTATGAGTATCTGCTGTTGGGTCATCATTATATTTACCTTGTCCTCTTAAGTATTGGTCAATATCCCATAAACATAAAGCCAAATCTTTTGCTTTTACACATCTCAAGTAAGATATTTCATCGTCTTCATTATCAAGGTTGAATTTAAGTGTAGCTATCATAAATATTTGGTTTTTAGTATTTTAGTATAATAATCTATTGTTTCATCTAAGCCATTTGTGCTTCTAACCCATGTTTGTGGAAAATCAGTCTTGCATTCTTTTATTCTTTCTCTTTTAGATTTTGATTTATCCGTATTATATTCATAATACAACCAAGAAGTCCAATAATGGTCATTATATTGACTATAAATTGTTATAGCAATCTGATAGCCAAAGAATACAAAAGATATTACAGGATTCCATTCAAATCTATAATCGGTGTCAGACCATTTGGTTTTCCATCCTAATCCACAATAGCTAAATCCTATAGTAAGAGGAACTGCTTTTGAATATCCTTGATACATTTTATATAATTGCTCATCAGTAACCAAAACTTTTGTTTTGTCGGCTTTATATTTTTGAATAGCCTCTAATATGTCCTCTTCGTTGTATTTAACCCATTTTCTTGGATAAAAATATGGTATTCCTATTGCGGTTTTTCCTGCATAGAAATTTACTTTAAAAGGAATAAAGGGGCTGTTTAAGGCTTTTATCCATTCAAATCTTTTAATTAGGGCTTTTATCATGATTTTACCTTAAAAGTTACTAATGATGAATCTTTGTTGCTATCTAATGTAATTTTTTCAATAATTAGGTCTTGATATTGACCTCTTGGCCAAAATTCTTTTAGGTTATCTCCAAGTGAAATGTAAGGGCCTCCTGATGGGTCTACCATATTTATAGTATTGTTATCATCATATCCCCATCTCATCCAAGTGCCACCTGTCATGGTAACTATCTCTCCAATATGCTCAAATATTATTTTATCCCTATATCTATTAAGGTATGTTACTTTGTTGTCTGCACAATCTTGACAATAAATATCTTCAGTCAGACCTGTAGTAATAATTACTTTACAATGATGGCAAAGAGTAGCTCCTAATCCTCCGTTGTATTTGTGAATTGGCTTTTTCATATTATTTGTTTTGGTCTGTTAAAAATACTTTCATTGTTTTCCCATCATCTTGAATAGATACTTCTACTTTAACTCCATACTCAACAACTATTCTTCCTCTTTTCTTTTTTGTATGGTCTATGACCTCGAACCTTGTAACCTTATCTATTGGTTGGATAGGTATTGAATTGTATTCGTTTCTTTCATCCATAATTTAAATTTTTAAAATAATTCAGATTGTATTGTTGGTTTATAACTTGCATCATATCTTAAATTGTCGCCTTTAGGATATTCCTTTACTTCAAATAATTTATTTTTCATCATTTCCTTTTTATCTCTTTTATTGGCTATTACATAAACATATCTATACTTTGGTTCTCTCTTTACTTGATATAATTGGTCTCCATATTTTTCTTTTAATTTTTCTATTCTATTATCTTGAAAAGAAAACTCATCCATTAGTGTTCTTGAATGCAAATGCTCTTTTCCTCTTAATTTCCAATCTAATTGAGTATGACTTTCTCCTGTAAACATAAAATTTGTTGCTTGATATATAAATCCGTTATGTCCTACTGATTTATCAGCATAGCTTACTATAATTAGAGGTTTTGGAAGAAGTTTGAATGATTCTGAAATAAAATATGAATTTGCATTTTTGTCCAAATCATCGTTTGTACATAATCTATTCAATTCATAAACCAAATCCATATATTTTTCACCAAATAATGATTTTTTCATAGTTAAAGGAATTGCATTTCCAAAAGTTATTACACCAACTAAAATATTATTATCATATAATCCAAAAGAGTAAGTAAAAGATGTCATTCTGTGTAAATAATGCTTTTTTAATAACCATTCTTTACATTGTTCTGTTGAAACACTTTTTACCTTATATATATCTCTTATAGACACTAATATTATATTTAAAATAAACTTATTTGTCTTTTCATATTCTTCTTCTCTCTCATTTCTTCTATTGGCAAAAGCAATTCTTCATAATTATTAATAGCTTTCCCAATATATTCATGACAATATGAAGTTCTTGTCAATACATTCCAACCTTTCATAGCTCCCATTCCATTCTGTGCTTCGGGCTTCTTACCATTTTTTGAAGTCCCTTTCCATATAGTATTTTTACTATTCCTATATTTTCCCAAAGCAGGATGTACTGTTTTTGTAAAATACCTATAATTACCATTTTTATAAATTCCTGCGGTAAACTCCGATATTTTATATCCTAACCCTAATCCCTGATATTCAGGTAATATTACTATCCTACTTTCTCTAACACCATTATCAAAATGTCCCGATGGTTGTGGAATTACTGCATTTATACCTACAGGTTTACCATTCCAAGTAAATAAGAAAAATTTGCATGATTTTGAACATTCTTCTGTTAAATAATGATGTTGTTTAAAGAAGTTCCAAGTATCATATTCGACTCTATGAACTTGTAATTCGATATTTGGCCTTCCTTGCCGAAGATAGTCGCACCTTTTGAGTACGCCTCCTTTTTGTGGTTCACAAATCCAATCAGGCATTAACCATTCTAAAATATCGTAATGGCATGATGCTAATATTATTTTCTTATTTGTTTTTCTTATATATTTCTGTAAAGCAAAACTCATAGCCTTTGCAACTTCTCTATCAACAACTGAAGTATATTCATCTACTAATATTGTTTCACCATCTTTAGCTGATGCAACCAAATATGCTAATGTAGCTCTGTATTGTTCTCCATTACTCAATAAATGAAAAGGTCTTAACCAAACGGGTACTGATGATAGTCCAATTGAATTCAATAAAAATGTAGCATCTTTTGGTTCTAACCAATCGAAATTGCTTATCAATGGCTTTTCTAAATGAAAATTGGGTTGTTTAATATCACCACATTTTTTCAATATTGTAGTTTTACCGCTACCACTACCTCCAAGTATAATACCTATATTCCAATCAAAGTTTTTAGCTTCCCCTAAATTAATATTGATATTTACAGAAGTTTCTTCTCTATTTTGTATATCGAAAGATTCAAATACATACTCTGTGTATTTATCATTTACTATGCTACTCTTCAATACAATATCCATATAGGTTATTTGTTTTGGTTATCTATTTTTTGATTGTGAAGCTGAACAAAATATTCAGCAATTTCCTTATGTAATTCTCCACTACCAACTATCCAAT